>ENA-OQJI01000110-OQJI01000110.1-human-gut-metagenome-genome-assembly--contig:-NODE-110-length-18829-cov-1.792803_pt1 | contig 18829 bp, 16 predicted proteins | sample MGYA00242602_ERZ504768 | MGnify/ENA primary metagenome ERZ504768 (study PRJEB26092, sample SAMD00036368) | human gut metagenome | host: Homo sapiens | study: EMG produced TPA metagenomics assembly of...
TAGTCGCCGTCTTGGGAGAAGCCCTGCAGCATCACAAGTGCCGGCGGGGTCTTTCTTTTTTTGCATGAGGCAGAAAAAACGCCGCCGGCTCCGGGAGCACGGCGGCGGAAGCGTCTCAATGTACCAGGGTGTTCATTCCTTCCACGATCCTGCCGCAGGAGAAGACGCACCTGATGCTGATGTCCTTGTCTATGATGAGAATGTCCGCATCCTTGCCCTTCTGGAGAGTGCCCTTGGACGAGTCGATGCCGATAAGCTTTGACAATCCTTTGCTTAATTTTATGTTGAAGAACATGTTACATATTCGATATATTACATTCTTATTATTCTTTATTTAAAATCTTTGCTTATTGGTGGAAATATTTCTTTCGAAATAGTAGGTGATTAAGGCTTATTTAGTATATTTGACTCAGAAATTGTAATAATTACAATTGATAAAATTGTAAGTCTTATAACTAAGTTAAAGTTTAATAATCATTATGGAAAACAAGATTCAGGAGCTCACTGATAAGATTTATCGTGAAGGGGTGGAAAAGGGTAATGAAGAAGCACAACGACTTATCGATGAAGCTCAGAAAAAGGCTCAAAAGTTGATTGCAGATGCCCAGAAAGAGGCGGAAGGAATTATAGCCAATGCCCGTAAATCGGCAGATGAATTAACTGAAAATACGAAATCTGAGTTGAAGTTGTTCGCTGGACAGGCCCTGAATGCTCTGAAAACCGAAATTACTAACCTACTGACAAATGAAACAGTTTCGGATGCTGTAAAAGGATTTATCGCTGACAAGGATTTTTTCAACAAGTTTATTGTAACATTGGCTACTCAATGGTCGGCAAACGAACCGATTGTTATTTCTGTGAAGGATGCAGAGTCTCTGAAAAAATATTTTGCCTCAAATGCGAAAAATCTTTTAGATAAAGGTGTAAAGATAGAGGAAGTAAACGGAGCTAAGGCTCTTTTCTCTGTTTCACCTGCTGATGGTTCGTATAAAGTGAATTTTGGTGAAGAGGAATTTGAAAACTATTTCAAGGAATTCCTTCGTCCTCAGCTAGTCAAAATGTTGTTTTAACCAGAAACTATGAGTACGTATTATTGTCTGGTGGCCGGTTTGCCGGATATATCTTTGGATGACGGCAAATTAAGCTATTCTGTGTCTGATTTTAAGGCTGAATTGTATCCGGATTTATCTGCTCAAGATCGAAAATTAATAGATTTATTTTATCTGAAGTTTGATAATACGGCTATCTTGAAGTTACTGAAAAATAAAGATGCAGTAATAGAAGATAAGGGTAATTTTTCAGCAGAAGAGTTACTTCAGTTGATTGAAGCTGTACGTGAAGGAGATACTCCGGATAAAAAATATCCTTCTTACCTGGTTAACTTTGTTTCTCAATATTTGCAACTTTCACAAGATGAATTATATCGTGCCGATGATCTGTTGGCAGCATTGTATTATTCTTATGGAATGTCATCCAATAATGCTTTTATTGCTTCTTGGTTTGAATTTAATCTGAATTTAAATAATATTCTTGCGGCTTTGGCGGCGCGTAAGTATAAACTGGAAGTCTCTAGTGTGATTGTTGGAGCAACGAGTATCTGTGAGCAGTTGCGTACCTCAAATGCACGTGATTTTGGATTGAACGAAACACTTGAGTATTTTGAAGCATTACAGCGTATTGCTGATATTGAAGAACTGGTGGAACGTGAGAAGAAGGTAGATATGCTGAAATGGAAATGGTTGGAAGATGAATCCTTCTTCCACTATTTTACTATCGAGCGTATTTTGTATTTTAATGCAGCTGGAAATGATTGAACGTTGGATTTATTGGATAAGGAAAAAGGTAATGAACTTTTCCGAAAGATGATTCAAGACCTGAAAAATGAAGTTCAAATACCAGAAGAATTTAGAAAATAATAAAAAAAGATAAGAATGGCAACAAAAGGAACTGTTTTGGGCGTTATCGCCAATATGGTTACGCTGACTGTTGACGGTCCTGTAGCACAAAATGAAATCTGCTACATCACTACGGGAGGGGATCGTTTGATGGCCGAAGTTATCAAAGTAGTAGGCAAGAATGTATATGTGCAGGTGTTTGAAAGTACACGTGGACTGAAAGTTGGTGCTGAAGCAGAATTTACAGGTCATATGTTGGAAGTAACCTTAGGCCCAGGTATGCTGTCGAAAAACTATGATGGTTTGCAGAATGACCTGGACAAGATGGAAGGGGTGTTCTTGAAGCGTGGTCAGTATACTTACCCGCTTGACAAGGAAAGAAAATGGCACTTTAAACCAATTGTAAAGGTTGGAGATGAAGTTGGTCCTTCTGCATGGTTGGGAGAGGTTGAAGAAAATCATCAGCCGCTGAAGATTATGGTACCTTTCCAGCTGACAGGTACATATAAAGTTAAATCAGTTGTACCTGAAGGAGATTATACTATAGAGGATACTGTAGTTGTTTTGTCAGATAAAGGAGGAGAGGATATTAAAGTTAATATGATTCAGAAGTGGCCGGTGAAAAAGGCTATGACGAATTATGTAGAGAAACCTCGTCCTTATAAATTATTGGAAACAGGAGTACGAGTTATTGATACAATGAATCCGATTGTAGAAGGTGGTACAGGATTTATTCCTGGTCCGTTCGGAACGGGTAAGACCGTACTTCAGCACGCTATTTCTAAACAGGCAGAAGCCGATATCGTTATTATTGCAGCCTGTGGTGAGCGTGCAAATGAGGTCGTTGAAATCTTTACAGAGTTCCCGGAACTGGTGGACCCTCATACAGGACGTAAATTGATGGAGCGTACCATTATTGTAGCCAATACTTCAAACATGCCGGTTGCAGCACGTGAAGCATCTGTATATACAGCAATGACAATGGCTGAATTTTATCGTGCTATGGGACTGAAGGTATTGCTGATGGCAGACTCTACTTCTCGTTGGGCACAAGCTTTGCGTGAAATGTCTAACCGTATGGAGGAACTTCCTGGTCCTGATGCATTCCCGATGGATATTTCAGCTATTATTTCTAACTTCTATGGACGTGCTGGTTTCGTACATTTGTATAATGGAGCAACAGGTTCTATTACCTTTATCGGAACAGTATCTCCGGCTGGAGGTAACTTAAAAGAACCGGTTACAGAAAATACAAAGAAAGTAGCTCGATGCTTTTATGCTCTAGAACAAGAGCGTGCAGACCGTAAACGTTATCCGGCTGTGAACCCGATTGATTCTTATTCTAAATATCTGGAATATCCGGAATTTGAAGACTACATAACAGAACGTATCAATAACCAGTGGACAGGAAAAGTCAATGAATTGAAGACAAGATTGTTACGTGGTAAGGAAATTGCAGAACAGATCAATATCTTGGGTGATGACGGTGTACCAGTTGAATATCATGTGATATTCTGGAAATCGGAATTGATAGACTTTGTGATTTTGCAGCAAGATGCTTTTGATGAAGTTGATTCAGTAACTCCGATGGAGCGTCAGGAAGATATCGTAAATATGGTTATTGATATTTGTCATACAAACTTCAAGTTTGAAACCTTTGTGGAAGTTATGGATTACTTCAAGAAAATGATTAATATTTGTAAGCAGATGAACTACTCTAAGTATAAATCTGAACAGTATGAAGATTTCCGTAAGCAGCTTGCTACACTGGTTGCCGAAAGAAGCGTGAAGTAATAAAATACTTATAAAGTAATTGGAAGAAAATGGCAACAAAAGCTTTTCAAAAAATATATACTAAGATTAGCCAGATAACTAAAGCTACTTGCTCGTTGAAAGCAACAGAAGTAGGTTACGATGAGTTGGCTATGGTAAACGGCAAACTTGCACAGGTCGTGAAGATTGCCGGAGATGAAGTGACACTTCAGGTATTTGAAGGTACGGAAGGTATTCCTACTAATGCTGAAGTTGTATTCTTGGGAAAATCTCCTACACTGAAGGTTAGCGAACAACTTGCTGGTCGCTTCTTTAATGCCTTTGGTGATCCTATTGACGGAGGACCTGAAATAGAAGGGGTAGAAGTGGAAATTGGTGGTCCGTCTGTAAACCCTGTTCGTCGTAAACAGCCGTCTGAACTTATTGCTACAGGTATTGCAGGTATTGACTTGAATAATACATTGGTTTCTGGACAGAAAATCCCGTTTTTTGCTGATCCTGACCAGCCTTTCAACCAGGTAATGGCGAATGTTGCGTTACGTGCGGAAACAGACAAGATTATCTTGGGTGGTATGGGTATGACAAATGATGACTACTTGTATTTTAAGAATGTGTTCTCGAATGCAGGTGCGTTGGATCGTATCATCAGTTTTGTAAATACTACAGAAAATCCTCCGGTAGAACGTTTGCTTATTCCTGATATGGCACTGACTGCTGCTGAATATTTTGCAGTGGAACATAATCAGAAGGTTTTGGTTCTGTTGACTGATATGACTTCTTACGCAGATGCTCTTGCCATCGTATCTAACCGTATGGACCAGATTCCGTCTAAAGATTCTATGCCTGGATCTCTGTATTCAGATTTGGCTAAGATTTATGAAAAAGCGGTACAGTTCCCAAGTGGTGGTTCTATTACGATTATTGCCGTAACTACTTTGTCGGGTGGTGATATTACTCATGCAGTGCCCGATAATACGGGTTATATTACTGAGGGACAGTTGTTCTTACGTCGTGATAGCGATATTGGTAAAGTTATTGTAGACCCGTTCCGTTCTTTGTCACGTTTGAAACAGCTTGTTAGTGGTAAGAAGACTCGTAAAGACCATCCTCAGGTGATGAATGCAGCTGTCCGTTTGTATGCTGATGCTGCTAATGCCAAAACGAAGATGGAAAATGGTTTCGATCTGACTAATTACGATGAACGTGCATTAGCTTTTGCAAAAGATTACGCAAATCAGTTATTGGCTATTGATGTAAACTTGAATACCACAGAAATGCTTGATGTAACATGGGGATTATTCAGTAAATACTTTAAACCTGAAGAAGTAAACATCAAGAAAGAGTTTGTAGACCAGTACTGGAGAAAGTAATTTATTAATTCACAGAGAAATGGCTATAAAGTTTCAATATAATAAAACTTCGTTGCAACAGCTTGAGAAACAGCTCAAGATTCGTGTGCGCACCTTGCCTATTATAAAAAATAAGGAGAGTGCGTTGCGACTGGAAGTGAAGCGCTGTAAAACTGAAGCTGTGGAACTGGAAGGAAGTCTGGAAAAACAAATTCAGGCTTATGAAGCCATGTTCGCACTCTGGAATGAATTTGATGCTTCATTGATTAAAGTGAAGGATGTTCATTTGGGCGTACGTAAAATAGCTGGTGTACGTGTACCACTCTTAGAAGATGTTGATTTCGATGTTCGTCCGTTTAGCTTGTTTTGTAGTCCTAAATGGTATGCAGATGGAATACATCTATTAAAGAATTTAGCTCGTACCGCTATTGAAAGAGAATTTACGCTCGCTAAATTGAGTTTGTTGGAACATGCGCGTAAAAAGACCACTCAAAAGGTTAATCTTTTTGAGAAGGTGCAGATACCCGGTTATCAGGATGCTTTGAGAAAGATTAAGCGCTTTATGGAAGATGAAGAAAACTTGTCTAAATCTTCGCAGAAAATCCTGAAATCGATTCAAGAAAAAAGAAAGGAGGCTGAAGTATGATTGCTAAGATGAAGAAACTTACGTTTCTAGTTTATCATAAAGAGTATGATGCCTTTTTTAAAGAGTATACGTGATTTAGGAGTAGTTCATGTGGCCACCAAGGCACAGGGAAGTGCTGAGGATGCAGGCTTACAAGAAAGTATTCGCTTATCTACACGCTATGCAGCAGCTATCAAATTGCTGCAAGGTATGAATGTTCAGCCTGTAGACAATCATGCGGGAAGTGCTGATAGAGGAATGGATGTTCTGACAGAAATGGAAAATTTACAGCAGCAAATACAACAAGTTGCTCATAAACTCCAATCTGTTGAGAAGGAAGTTGCTCAATTGGAACCATGGGGAGATTTTGATCCTCATAGCTTGGAGCGTCTGCATGATGCAGGATATCAGATTGATTTTTATATTTGTTCTGATAAACAGTTTAAGGATGAATGGGTAGACTTGTATAATGCAACAGTCATAAATCGCGTTGGATCGAAGTTGTATTTTGTAACAGTTATTCCAAATCATGTTTGTGCTGATTTGGAAGTGGAATCTGCAAAATTACCTGAAATTTCTTTATCAGATCTTCAGGTTAAGAGAGAAGGTTTGATAAAGCAGAATGAAACATTGCAGAAACAGATGGAGGATCTGGCTGCTTCAGCAATCCCTGATTTACAGGCTGCTCAAGCAAAAGTTCATTCTCAAATAGAATTTTCTAAGGTAGTGCTGAATACAAATTCGCTGGCAGATAATAAATTGATGTTGCTGCAAGGCTGGACACCGGTAGAGCGTATAGATGAGATTAAACATTTTCTGGAAACAGAGGAGGTCTATTATGAAATATCCGATCCGTCTCCGGAAGACGATGTACCTATATTGTTGAATAATAAAGGTTTCTTCCGATTGTTTGAGCCGATTATGCGCCTGTATATGTTGCCGAAATATAATGAATTGGACTTGACTCCGTTCTTTGCTCCATTCTTTATGTTATTTTTCGGACTATGTTTGGGTGACTCCGGATATGGATTGTTTATGCTTCTTGCTGTTACGGTATATCGTCTGGTAGCGAAAAACATAGCTGCATCGATGAAGTCTATTCTTACGTTGGTACAGTTGTTGGGAGCTTCTACGATGGTGTGTGGTTTGTTGACTGGTACTTGTTTTGGCTTTAATTTGTATGACATTCAAGTTCCTTTCTTCCAAAGCTTGAAAGAGGCTATATCTTTAGATAATCAGCAGATGTTCAACCTGTCTCTGATTTTAGGTGGAGTACAGATTATCTTTGGTATGATTCTCAAAGCTGTAAACCAGACCATTCAATTTGGCTTCAAATATGCAGTAGCAACAATCGGATGGATACTTGTTTTAGTCAGTTCAGCTATAGCATTCGCCGCTCCGGGTGTAATGCCAATGGGTGGAGCCGTTCATCTGGTATTTCTTGTAGCTGGTTTGTTGATGGCTTATTTATACAATAGTCCTGATAAAAATATCTTTGTAAATATAGGATTAGGACTTTGGGATAGTTATAATATGGCTACAGGATTACTGGGAGATATCCTTTCATATGTACGTTTGTTTGCGTTAGGATTATCAGGAGGTATATTGGCTAGTGTGTTTAATAGTCTGGCTGTAGGTATGAGTCCTGATAATGTGATTGCCGGTCCGATAGTTATGGTTTTGATTTTTGTAATCGGACATGCTATCAATATGTTTATGAACGTGCTGGGAGCTATGGTGCATCCTATGCGTTTGACCTTCGTAGAGTTCTTTAAGAATTCGGGATATGAAGGTGGAGGAAAGGAATATAAACCTTTTAAAAACTAATAAAATTAAAGTAAAAACTAAAAATTAAATCTTATAAAATTATGGAAATGAATCTTTTGATTGCCTACATTGGCATCGCAATTATGGTTGGTTTATCTGGAATTGGTAGTGCTTATGGTGTAACAATCGCAGGTAATGCATCAATTGGTGCTTTGAAGAAAAACGATGGTGCTTTCGGTAACTTCTTGGTTCTTACAGCGCTTCCTGGTACTCAGGGTTTGTACGGTTTTGCAGGTTACTTTATGTTCCAGAGTATTTTTAATGTACTGACTCCTGAAATTTCAGCAATTCAAGCTTGTGCTGTGTTAGGTTCAGGAATTGGTTTGGGACTGGTTGCATTATTCTCTGCTATTCGTCAGGGACAAGTTTGTGCAAACGGTATTGCAGCTATCGGACAAGGACATAATGTATTTGGTAATACTTTGATTTTAGCTGTATTCCCTGAATTGTATGCAATCGTTGCTCTTGCTGCAACATTCTTGATGGGATCTGCACTTGCTGCATAATTGTGCGAATGAAAACGGCTTAATATCAGATTATTTTAAGAGAAATTCCTGATATTTTCATAAGATACCTTGGTGTTACTGAATAATACCAAGGTATTTTTTTTGTCTGTAGGATATGAAAAAGGAATAAAAAACTTTTATTTCTTCGCCCAATTAAATGTTTTTTGTAAATTCGTGCCTGATTTAGAAAATATTAAAGATGATGATGAAACAGCTATTAACACCTGATTACATTTTCGAATCGAGTTGGGAGGTGTGCAATAAAGTAGGAGGTATTTATACCGTACTTTCTACGAGGGCAAAAACCCTTCAGGGTGTATTTCCCGACCGGATTTTCTTTATTGGTCCGGATGTTTGGCTAGGGAAAGAGAATCCTTTGTTTACCGAAGATGTAAAAATGTTACAAGCATGGCGTAAGCATGCTTTAGAAAAAGATGACTTAAAAATACGTATAGGACGTTGGAATATACCGGGAAATCCTATTGCTATTTTAGTCGATTTTACTCCGTTTTATACTCAAAAGAATGATATTTATACTCAGGCATGGATTGATTTTCAAGTAGATTCGCTTCACGCTTATGGAGACTATGATGAAGCTTCCATGTTTTCTTACGCTGCAGGGAAAGTTGTAGAAAGCTATTATCGTTATAATTTGACTGCTAGTGATAAGGTCGTTTATCAAGCACATGAGTGGATGACTGGATTGGGAGCTTTGTATATACAGAAAGCCGTTCCTGAAATAGCAACAATTTTTACTACTCATGCAACTTCTATCGGACGTTCGATTGCCGGAAATAATAAACCTCTTTACGATTATTTATTTGCTTATAATGGCGATCAGATGGCTCAGGAGCTTAATATGGAGTCAAAACATTCTATTGAAAAGCAGACTGCACATCATGTGGACTGTTTTACAACAGTAAGTGAAATTACGAATCATGAATGTTGTGAATTATTGAATAAATCTGCGGATGTAGTTCTGATGAATGGCTTTGAAGATGATTTTGTTCCTAAAGGTGCAGCATTTACTCGGAAACGTAAACATGCACGTGCTGTATTATTGAATATGGCAAATAAATTAATGGGCACTCAACTTGATGATGATACGATGATTATCGGAACAAGTGGACGATATGAGTTTAAGAATAAAGGAATAAACGTTTATCTGGAGGCTCTTAACAGATTAACTCGTGATAAGAATCTGAAAAAAGACGTACTGGCTTTCATCAATGTCCCTGGATGGGTAGGTGAGGTCCGTGAGGATTTACGCGAACGTTTGGATAGTGGTAAAGATTATGATACTCCATTAGAATGTCCTTTCATTACTCATTGGTTACATAATATGAGTCATGATCAAGTTCTGGATATGTTGAAGTATCTTAATATGTCAAATTCTGTTGATACAAAGGTGAAGGTTGTATTTGTGCCTTGCTATTTGGATGGAAAAGATGGCATATTAAATGAACTTTATTATGATTTGTTGATAGGAACTGATTTAAGTGTATATCCATCATACTACGAACCATGGGGATACACTCCATTGGAGAGTATTGCATTTAAAGTACCTACGATTACGACAGATTTGGCTGGGTTTGGATTGTGGGTTAACTCTTTGACAGGTAAGAATGCCACTTTACAGGATGGAGTAAAGGTTATCCATCGTACAGATTATAATTATTCGGAAGTTGCAGATACTATAAAAGATACAATTTCTGAATTCTCATCATTGACAAGTACAGAAATCAATAAAATACGGAAGAATGCGGCAAATATTGCTGAAAAGGCACTGTGGAAACATTTTTATACAGTACTATTATGAAGCTTACGACATTGCTTTGCGTAATGCCGCCAAGCGTCTTTCTTTAAATTAACTTGAATTCTTATACTAATTTTAAACAATATGAAAGTCAAAACGAATTATGCTAACGCTCCGGTGTGGAGAGAAGTAAATGTAAAATCTCGTATTCCCGAGCCATTGAAAATGCTGGGAAAAATGGCTCGTAATATTTGGTGGGCATGGAATGATGAGGCAACTGAAATGTTCAGAGAACTGGATCCTGAATTATGGCAGGTTGTTGGACAGAACCCGGTCGCTTTACTGGAACGTTTAAGCTACGAAAAATTGGAGGCTTTGTCTGCAGATAGCAATGTCCTGAAGAAAATTAATGATATTTATAGTAAGTTTGAAGCATACATGAACGAGAAGCCAGATTCTTCTCGTCCTTCTGTAGCTTATTTCTGTATGGAATATGGTCTGACTCACGTATTGAAGATCTATTCTGGAGGTTTGGGTATCTTGGCTGGTGATTATCTGAAAGAAGCATCAGATAGTAACGTAGACATGTGCGGTATCGGATTCTTGTATCGTTATGGCTATTTTAGCCAGAGTTTGTCTATGGATGGTCAGCAGATCGCTAATTATGAAGCACAAAACTTTGGTAGCTTGCCATTGGAACGTGTAACAGATGAAGATGGTCATCCTATGGTACTTGATGTTCCATACCTGAACTATTATGTACACGCTTATGTATGGAGAGTAAATGTCGGTCGTGTTCCTTTGTATTTGTTGGATACAGATAATGAAATGAATAGTGAATTTGACCGTCCTATTACTTATCAGCTTTATGGTGGGGACTGGGAAAACCGTTTGAAGCAAGAAATCTTGTTAGGTATCGGTGGCGTTTTGCTGTTGAAGAAGCTGGATATCAAAAAGGATGTATATCATTGCAATGAAGGACATGCTGCTTTGTGTAATGTTCAGCGTTTGTGTGATTATGTAGAAGGCGGAATGTCATTCAATGAAGCACTGGAAGTTGTTCGTGCATCTTCTTTGTATACAGTTCATACTCCGGTTCCTGCAGGTCACGACTATTTCGATGAAGGTCTGTTTGGTAAATATATGGGAGGTTACCCTCAACGTATGGGTATCTCTTGGGATGACTTGATGGACTTGGGACGTATTAATCCGGGTGATCACAATGAACGCTTCTGCATGTCTACATTTGCATGTAATACTTGCCAGGAAGTAAACGGTGTAAGCTGGTTGCACGGAAAAGTTTCTCAGGAAATGTTCTCTGGTATTTGGAAAGGCTATTTCCCAGAAGAAAATCATGTTGGTTATGTAACTAATGGTGTTCACTTCCCAACTTGGTGCGCTTCTGAATGGAAACAGTTGTATGCTAAATATTTTGATAAAAACTTCTTGAAGGATCAGTCAAATCCGCAAATCTGGGAGAAAATCTACAGTGTACCTGATGAAGAGGTTTGGAAAACTCGTTTAGCACTGAAGAATAAACTGATCAATTATATTCGTAATCAGTTCCGTGATACATGGTTGAAGAACCAGGGTGATCCTTCTCGTGTTGTATCATTGATGGATAAGATTAATCCGAATGCATTGTTGATCGGTTTTGCTCGTCGTTTCGCAACTTATAAACGTGCACATTTGCTGTTTACTGATTTGGATCGTTTGTCTAAGATTGTCAATAATCCTGACTATCCAGTACAGTTCCTGTTTGCAGGAAAAGCTCACCCGCACGATGGCGCAGGACAAGGATTGATCAAGAAAATTGTAGAAATTTCTCAGCGTCCTGAATTCTTGGGTAAGATTATCTTCCTCGAAAATTATGATATGAAGCTGGCACGTCGCCTTGTTTCTGGTGTTGATATTTGGATGAATACTCCGACTCGTCCATTGGAAGCATCTGGTACTTCTGGTGAAAAGGCTTTGATGAATGGTGTTGTAAACTTCTCTGTTCTTGATGGATGGTGGCTTGAAGGCTATCGTGAAGGTGCTGGTTGGGCTTTGACTGAAAAACGTACTTATCAGAATCAGGAATATCAAGATAAGTTGGATGCTGCAACTATCTATAGTATCCTTGAAACAGAAATTCTGCCATTGTATTATGCTCGTAACAAGAAGGGATATTCTGAAGGTTGGGTTAAGACTATCAAGAACTCTATCGCACAGATTGCTCCTCACTATACAATGAAGCGTCAGTTGGATGACTATTTCAGCAAGTTCTATGGTAAAGAAGCTAAGCGTTTCCATGCTTTAGCTGAAAATAACTATGCTAAGGTTAAGGAAATAGCTAAATGGAAAGAAGAAGTAGCTGAAAAATGGGATTCTATCCAGATCGTATCAATGGATAAGTGTGCAGAACTTCGTCAAGGTAATGTAGAAAGCGGTAAAGATTACACTATTACATGCGTAGTTGACGAAAAGGGACTGAACGATGCTATCGGCATTGAAATGGTAGTAACTTATACAAATGTAGAAGGAAAAGAATACATTTTATTGCGTTGCTCCTATGGAAATGGTTAAACGTGAAGGTGATTTATATACGTTCCAGGTAACTCATAGCTTGTCTAATGCAGGAAGCTTTAAAGTTGCTTACCGTATGTTCCCTAAACATCCAGAATTGCCATATCGTCAGGACTTCTGCTATGTTCGTTGGTTCAATGAATAAAATGACTTATTTTATTTCTTAATATGAGAGGCTGTGGAATTTTTCACAGCCTCTTAATTTTTATTAATACATGCAGTATTCTCGTGTTTTTTAATTTCTAATAATAGAAACAAAAAGATTTATCTATGAAGAAATTGAAAAAATATTGGATAGCTGCATTCTTTGTTTTTGCCGGATTGCTACAATCCTGTGATGACGATGAAGGATATTCCATTGGTGATATAGCTAATGACTGGGTAACTATACGGGTTGAAGGAGAAGGAGTATACAGTTTCACAGGTGACACTTGGGGAACAATGTATCCTGCTGCTAATGCTGTCTGGAACTATTCTCTTGTAGAAGGACAGCGTGCTTTTCTTGTTTTTTAATCCGTTGTTCGATAACTATTATGGTTATGATGTAGGTATAAAACCTGAACGGATATATCCGTTTCTAACAAAATCTGTTGAGGAATTAACAGATGAGAATGAAGAAGAATTTGCAGATCATCCGGCTTATTTGGAAAATATGTGGATTGCCGGAGGTTATCTGAATGTTATTTTTAACCAAAAGTTACCTACTACTCATAAACATCGAGTTAGTTTGGTAAAGAAAGCAGGAGAGCCGGATATTGCAGATGACGGATACATACATTTAGAATATCGCTATAATACCTATGGTGATACATTAGATGTTTTCAATCCTAGTGTTGGAGTTGTATGCTATAACTTGAATACTCTTCCGCTTGAAGAGGCAAAAGGCATTAAATTGAAGATTAATGAGGCATATTACGGAGAAAGAATTCTGAGTTTTGAAAATATGAATGAGCCGACTCCTGACGATGCAAAAGAATTGCATTCTATAGCTAGATTGGAAGTAGAGTAAATTATATTTCTTATAGAGGAAGCATGTTTTTATTCTGTTTTTTATGGGATGAAGACATGCTTTTTTATTTGTCGATATTTTCAGATTTAGGTAAATGATTTACTTGCATATATCTCTTAAAGTCTTATTTTTGCCGTAAAAACTAATTATTTATGAAAATATTAATAGTAGAAGACGATAACGATTTAAGAGAAATAACAACTCATTCTCTTGAAAAAGAACGATATGTAGTGTCCCAAGCTCCTGATTACCGTACTGCATTACAGAAAATTGAGGATTATGACTACGATTGTATTTTGCTTGATATAATGCTTCCGGATGGAAACGGACTTGATTTGTTGGCAGAACTTCATGCACTAGGAAAACATACAAACGTTATCATTCTTTCAGCTAAAGACTCTTTAGAGGATAAGGTAAATGGTCTGGATTTAGGTGCAGATGATTATTTGCCCAAACCATTCCATCTGGCAGAACTTCATGCACGTATTAAGAGCTTGTTCCGTCGTAAGTTACGTGAAGGGGAACGCAAATTACAAGTAGGAAATGTTGAACTTTTCCCTGATGATTTTCGTGTTATGGTTCAAGGAAAAGAAATTGAACTAAACCGGAAAGAGTATGATATATTGAATTATTTTATGTCGCGTCCTGGCAGGTTGGTAAATAAAAATACGCTGGCCGAATCTGTGTGGGGAGATCATATCGATCAGGTTGATAATTTTGATTTTATATATGCTCAGATAAAAAATCTTCGTAAACGTTTGAAAGATGCAGGAGCTACTCCCGAGTTGAAATCAGTTTATGGTTTTGGATATAAATTTGTTGTAGAATGAAACTTTTTCATTTAGTTCTGTGGCGTATCTCTTTAGCATTGATCGTTGTTCTGACGGTATGGGCTGGATTTTTTTATATGGCAGTCGTAGAGGAAGTGAACGATGAGGTAGATGATACGCTTGAAGATTACTCGGAAGGACTTATAATTCGTGCTCTGTCTGGAGAGGATATGCCAACAGCCAGTAACGGTTCGAATAATCAATATTATTTATATGAAGTGAGCGAATCATATGCAGCTTCTCATCCTCAGATTACGTATCGTGATGAAATGGTATTTATCACAGAAAAGAGTGAAACAGAGCCGGCTCGCGTTTTGATAACAATTTTCCGAACAGAAGATGAACGCTATATGGAGTTGGTCGTTTATACGCCAACTATTGAAAAGCTTGATTTGCTTAGAGCTATCTTAGGCTGGATTATCTTTTTATATGTTTTGTTGTTGCTGATTATTCTATCAATTAATATATGGGTATTCCGTAAAAATATGAAGCCATTGTACGTATTGCTCAAATGGCTGGATAGTAGTCAGCTGGGAAAGAAAAATGAGCCATTGGAGAATACTACTAAAATTACGGAGTTTCGTAAGCTGAATGCGGCAACCATGGCATTTGCTGAGCGAGGTGAGAAACTTTTTGAGCAGCAAAAAACATTTATAGGTAACGCTTCCCACGAGATGCAGACTCCTCTTGCCATTTGTCGTAATCGATTGGAAATGCTGATGGAAGATGAAACTTTGACTGAACATCAACTGAATGAATTGATAAAGACTCATCAGACACTGGAAAATCTGACTCGTATGAATCGTTCTTTATTACTGCTGTGTAAAATAGAGAACGGGCAGTTTGCAGATACACGTTCTGTTTGTCTGAATGATATTCTTACTCATTATTTGGACGACTATAAGGAGGTATATGCTTATCGTAACATTACGGTTACAGTAACAACAGACTCTTCATTTTGTGTTGAAATGAATGATTCATTGGTTTCTGTATTAGTGACAAATCTGCTGAAAAATTCTTTTGTACATAATATAGATGGTGGATTTATTTATATAAAGATCACTGCAAATACTTTTGAAATAAGCAATACTGGAGAAAAGCCATTGGATAGGGAGCGTATTTTTGAGCGCTTTTATCAAGGTCAGAAAAAAGAAGGATCAACAGGGCTTGGACTGGCTTTAGTGGATTCTATCTGTAAAGCGAATCATTTGAAGATTGATTATACTTATGTAGAAAACAGGCATATCTTTACGATAAGTAAGCAGAATTCAGAATAAAAAGAGAAATATCCTTTTTGATTTCAATTTCTTTTCAGATTCCTTTTGCATCTTTGCAATACGATAATGAGAATTTGATAAAATAACACTAAAAAGCAGATCGATATGAAAAAGTTAGTTTTTTTACTTGTATGTCTTTTTTCTATACAGACAATGTTGTGGGCAGACAACGATAAGCCAATTCATGTAGGACAATTACCGACGAAAGCACAGACTTTAATAACCACTTATTTTAAGAACCATAAAATCGCTTTGGCTAAGATGGAGTCAGGTCTTTTGAGTAAAAGTTATGACGTAATTTTTACTAATGGAGAAAAATTGGAGTTTAACAAGTCAGGTGATTGGACCGAAGTTAAATGTACGAAATCAGAAGTTCCTTCTGCCATTGTTCCAGAACCTATCCGGACTTTCTTAAAAAATAATTATCCGGATGGAAAAATAATACAGATAGAGCGAAAAGATAAAGGATATGAAGTGAAGCTTTCTACTCGCTGGGAAATAACCTTTGACAGCAAATATCAAGTTGTAGATATAGACGATTAATTTCTAAAGAAAATGCCCCAAAAGTTAAACTTTTGGGGGCATTTTTAATGTCTTCCGATTCTAGAGTTGAGGGCTGATATTTTATTAGAATTTATAGCTTAAAGAAATTGTTAGATTTCTATTTCTTAAAGTAGGAGTTTCATAAATGCTTGTATTATTTTTATCTGTATCGGAGGTATATTCGTCTATTAATCCCCAGTCATATCCTAAAGATACAGAATATCTTTTTTGTAGTTCTGCTCCTATTCTGAATCCTAATCCAAAATCGAAGCGTTTTAGTCCATTACTGCCGAATACATTCTCAGTATAGTCTTCTTTTACGATATTTGGGTCACTGCCTCCATCTGCTGTAGCTGATATTTGTTCTATCTTGTGTTTGCCGAATAGGCCAATACTGAAGTATGGACCGGCTTCGGCGAATACTGAAACTTTTCTCGTGATGGAATGTCTATAGCCGAAATGAATAGGGATATCCAAATAATAAGGATTTGTTTTTATACTTCCCAAAATTCTATGATTTTGAGAACAGCCTTTTAAAGACAAAATTGTTCCTGCATTTATATATGTCTTTTCATTCATTGCGAAAATGGGAATCTCAAATCTTGCTCCGATATGAAATCCTGTACGAGAACCTAAACCTCCAAGATCAGAAACATTCAATCCCAATGTAGTTTCCCATCTAAACGGGGCACCGATACTTTGTGCTTTCATTTCCCACACTGTGGCAAATAAAGCTATGAATAAAAACAACCTTTTCATAACATGAAGAGTTTTAAGATTTTATATGAACAATTGCGTGGATGCTGTTACTACAAATATATAAAAATCTTATGGAATCTCTATATTTACTGTTAGATAAAGTATGTCGTTTTTTCTGGTTTTAGTGATGAAAAAAGGGCTGTATCATTCGATACAGCCCTGAACGTTTCTATATAACAGTTTTGTTAAGAATTCATGCTCATAAGAAACTCTTCATTGTCTTTGGCTCTTTCCAGACGTTCCTTTACAAAATCCATAGCTTCTATTGGATTCATATCGGCAAGATATTTACGTAAAATCCACATGCGGTCTAATGTTGTCTTGTCAAGCAATAAATCGTCACGGCGTGTACTTGATGCTGTGATGTTGACTGCTGGGAAAATACGCTTGTTGCTCAAATTGCGATCGAGCTGAAGTTCCATATTACCTGTTCCCTTGAATTCTTCAAAAATTACTTCATCCATCTTCGATCCGGTATCAATCAGAGCAGTAGCAATGATGGTCAGTGAACCGCCACCTTCGATATTGCGCGCAGCACCGAAGAAACGTTTCGGTTTATGAAGGGCATTTGCATCAACACCACCCGATAAAACTTTACCAGATGCAGGAGATACTGTATTGTAGGCACGAGCCAGACGAGTAATAGAGTCCAGGAAAATAACTACGTCATGTCCGCATTCTACCATGCGTTTTGCTTTTTCCAGTACGATACCAGCAATCTTTACGTGACGTTCTGCAGGTTCGTCGAATGTTGAGGCTATAACTTCTGCATTTACGCTACGAGCCATATCTGTAACTTCTTCCGGACGTTCATCGATGAGCAGCATAATCATGTATACTTCCGGATGATTGGCAGCTATTGCATTGGCTATATCTTTCATCAATATAGTTTTACCCGTTTTAGGTTGTGCAACGATAAGTGCACGCTGTCCTTTTCCGATTGGAGCAAAAAGATCAACTACACGGGCTGATAAATTGTCATCATATCCTTTGCAAAGTTTGAATTTCTCATCAGGGAAGAGTGGAGTCAGATGGTCGAATGGAACACGGTCACGTACCAATCCGGGGTCTAGTCCGTTTATTTTTGAAACTTTGACCAGAGGGAAATATTTTTCTCCTTCTTTGGGTGGACGGATCGTACCTTCTACTACGTCACCAGTCTTCAGTCCGAATAATTTGATTTGCGACTGAGATACATAAACGTCATCAGGAGAAGAAAGATAATTATAGTCTGAAGAACGGAGGAAGCCATATCCATCAGGCATGATTTCCAGCACTCCGGTTCCCGATAAAATATCATCAAATTCGTAAGGCTTCTCAACCGGTTTTGGCTGTTGGACAACCTGTTCTGCTACGACTGGCTGTGGAGCAGGAAGATTAGCGGTTGTATTTTGAGGAGCTGGATGATTGGTATTTTGATGTTGTTGCTGTTGACGTCCTGCCTGATTGTTATTGTTGTTGCGGTTGTTATTGTTGTTATAACGCTGCTGACGGGCTTGATACTTATTATTGTTAGGCTTGTTTTCCTTTTCAGGTTTTTCGGCAGGTACAGGTGCAGCTGTATCCATTTTTGTAGCTTCAAATTTACCCAGCAATTCAGTAGGAAGTTCTATTTTTTCTGAAGGAAGATCTTCGATTGGAATAAAATCATCACCACCTGTGAGATTTAATGCTGGAAGTTCCATATCATCGTTTTCCATAGGTACAGGAACGGGAGCTGGAACTGCCGGAGTCTGTTTTTCTGTTTCTTTAGGAGCTGATAGTTGTTCTTTTTCTAATGTCGTCTTGTTTTTGCTGCCAGGCTTACGGCCACGTTTTGCTTTAGGCTTTTCTGCAACAGTATCAGCATTTGTTGTTTCTGTTTGAACTTCTGCGGGTTGAGATATTTCGTCTTTGAATATTGGAGCAGGTGCAGGCAAAGGAGGAGTGTTTGCTTCTAGTTTTTGTGCTTTGTCTTTAGTTGCTGTGTACACTTTGTCGCCTTCTTTTTTTTACGCTGATGCGTGAGCGTTTGCGCGGCTGTCCTTCTTTGCGTTCTTCGTTTGCTTTGGCAGCTGCCGCCTTTTTGGTTGCACCGACGATAGCTTGTTCGTCCAGAATGCGGTATACCAG
>ENA-OQJI01000111-OQJI01000111.1-human-gut-metagenome-genome-assembly--contig:-NODE-111-length-18719-cov-0.988113_pt1 | contig 18719 bp, 26 predicted proteins | sample MGYA00242602_ERZ504768 | MGnify/ENA primary metagenome ERZ504768 (study PRJEB26092, sample SAMD00036368) | human gut metagenome | host: Homo sapiens | study: EMG produced TPA metagenomics assembly of...
CTTCTTCGTACCCCATTAAGTTATCGTGATATATTTCTGTCTTGCTCATATCAACTCCGTGTAGATGTTTTAAGCTCAAAAGCGTTTCTCCTAATGCCGTCATATTCACAAAAATTTACAGTATTTTTGCAGCTATACGCTTCGTAAGTCAACGGGAATTCTCCATAATCCTTATTTTCTAACATAAGCTTAGCAAATGCTATATACAAATTATAATCATTTCTATCCAGTTTTTCATAAGGAAAGGAAATAAGATATTCCAAAAATTCTTTTTTAGAATTATCGGTGTTTTCACATACTGCGGAACAATAATGTAAAAACAGTTCTTCTTTTTCTCCCGCCAAAGCACTTGCCATCATATAAAAAGTTAATGTTTCTTGCTGTTGAAATGGCACTCCAAAAATATATACTGAAATCAATGTTGCCAAGTAAAATATCTTATCATAATTACAAATAAAGAAATGCTTATCATCAAGCACATTTGTTATAAAATATTTTAGGGCTTCATTATTACGCTGAGTCATAAGCTCAGAACCTTTTATTTCTCCTATAAATCCGAAACGATTCTTAAACTGTCTATACTTGTTCAGTATCTCTATTTCATCTTCTTTATCAGCAACAAAAACACTTCCCAATACAAAATGTCGTTGTCCATCATTAAACAATTGTCCATTTTTGTTTGGCATAATACAACCGGAATATCCAGACTCATCAAAAATAATTTCAATATATTTCTCCTTATGCTAAACGATAATTTAGAGCAGCAAGCTAAGCTTATTTACGACTACTGGTTCACACAATTTGATTTTCCAGACGAAAACGGAAAGCCATACTGCTCATCTGGCGGTAAGATGGTTTGGAACGAACAACTAAAACGTAATATTCCAGAGAACTGGAATGTTGTTCCACTGCTCAAATTGGTAAGTTGGGACACGCTTACAAGTGAACTCGGCGGTAAAATGATATGTATTATTCTTTGGATTTTCAAAATCCACCAATCTAACAGGCGAAACAGACGATAAACGCTCGTAAAAACTGCGTCCTATATCATCATTATCTAATTCCTGCCTAATAGTTTTCAATGTCTGTTCCGCTTCTCCTGCGTGGGTAGGATTCAGCCGTGCGAACTGCTCCTTGAAAACGTTAATTAAGATATTGGTGTCAGGGTCATATACTGTGCCTGCCATATCTTCAGTTATCTTCCCGAAATAGGTATAACCAAGGCGTGTCAAATGAACCATTGCTGGCATTTGAACACGGGTAGCTTCGTTAAACATATTTTTCTTACCACTTGCCGCCATCTTCAGACCTCCTCATATCATTCGTCTAATATGACTTCACATACATCGCCAATATCACAATGAAATACTTTGCAAATTCTCATAAGCACATCAAGGGATACTGTTTCATTCTTATTTAATTTTGTTGCAACAGACGATGAAATCTCCGCAGCACGCATTAAATCTTGTCTTTTCATTTGATTATCAATCATAAGTTTTTGAAGTTTGTTGTAGCTTATTCTCATCTGTAACGCTCCTTCGTATTCTCCGTTCCTTTTGGTTACAGTTACTCGTTTGACATTATACTATGAATAATCTATTTTTTCAAGATATATGGATTCATTCGCAACTCCTATCCGATAAGGTGTCACTTTTTACAAACACCTAATACAACTCTTTTAAAGAATAATAGAAAAGAGATGCCGAAACACCTCAATTATACATTCTATTATTAACATTCAATGCAATCATTGCTATGACCTTTTCTATCGGCGGTTCTTTTCCGTCCGGTGCAACTGCTTTCCAAAAAGTGATTGCTTCCGGTTCAGCACTTTTCATTGCTTCCCAAATGGCAAACTGCATTTCCTCTTTTCATAGACTGATAAGTAATTTTTCAAAAGCAGAAAAGAAGTGACAATGCCAAGATAAACATGATATAATTTGCACAAAGATAACAGAGAATTATGAGGTATGAATATGAAAAGCTGGATAGTATCTATTTTAGCGTTAGTTTGTATATTGGGATTGGTAGGCTGTAATAATCGAACTATGGACTATATTATAGAAAATGAGCCAAGTATTATCGGAATTGTGGAAGAAATGCATGATAACCTTATTACCGTCTATATCAATACAGAAGATTATCCAAATGAGGAAAATTGTTAAGTTTCATTAGATGCAGAAAACAAAGACAGTTATACAGACGTTTCTGTTGACGATGAAGTTGTCATATACTATAATGGAGAAATAGCAGAAAGTGACCCTTTACAAATAAATACTGTATATGCCATTACATTAAAAAAACCAGCAAATCAAAGTGTTGAATGAAATAAAAAAGAGTATTACAACGTAGATATTTTTTGTAAATTAAGGAGCAATTAGGTTATGAAAAAAATCTTTTCTTGTATTTTGGCTATTATTATTTTAGGAGCGATGTTATCTGGCTGTAGTAATAATGACAGTAAAGAAATGATAAAAAAAGCGAAAATTTTCTATTCCTCATGAGGTATCAATCAATCCAACAAAAGAGGATTATGGAATACTCGCATACAATTTTTGCATTATATTCAAGACAATTATCCGGGACGTATCGCTGGTACGGAAAAGAAAAGAAATGGCTGTGTTTATCCTTTCTGCCCTACTGAATGGCGGATATTCTGAAAAAGATATATCGATACAATCTTTCAATATAACGGAAGCCGTTCCTATGATGGATGAGTCGATAAAAAACAAGTTCGAGGGTGGCAAGCAAAGCAATTCAAGCCAAAATATTAAAGTAGTAAAAAAGGGGGAAAGTGAAAAGACGATTGTTGTTGGAGCACATTATGACAGTGCTGGAACGCATGGTGTAGATGACAATGGTTCTGGTATAGCTGTTGCATTGGAAAATGCCTTGCGAATGGCTGATACTCAGACGCACTATACTATTTGTTATATATTTTTTGGTTCGGAAGAAAACGGAATGTGTGGTTCAAGAGAATATGTTGAAACTCTTTCCGAAAAGGAAAGAGAAGATATTGTATTGATGATAAATATTGACAGTGTTCTTGCAGGAGATTATCATTACCTGTATGGTGGAAATGTAAATGAGCATGGAAAAGTAGATAGAGCTGAAGCAGTAGTTAAAGCGTATGACATTGCAAAAAAGCTTGGATTGGCAATACAATTACCGCCAGAGGGGAATATCGATTATCCATACCCGACAGGGCAAAAAAGAAGCGACCATGCCCCTTCAATGATATAGGTATTCCGTACATTTATTTTGAAGCGAATAATTGGGAAAACGGTTCTCCTATTGAAACGGAAAAACATGGTTTAATAATGCACACAGATAAAGACGATTTAGATTTTATAGAAAATGAGTATGGCGAACGTGCTAAAAATACTCTTACTGATTATTCAACGTTACTTTATTCTTTGCTTCAAGAAAATGATTGGGAACAAGAGTATAAGTGAAATTTTTAGTTTCAACAAAATGAATAGAGCATGGAAAGGACAGGGACAAAGGTTTCTGTCCTTTTCTTCTGCCCTGCTTTAGAAACGTGCTTTCAAGGACGCAAACGACAACCGACGGAGTGATCCAGCCACGGTGGCGGGAAAATCTCCCAAAGATTTTTCCGCCATGCTTGCAAGGGCCTGGTTCGCTTCGGCGGTTTTGGCGAGCGTAGCGAACCGTTCAAAGCACCCGTTATCTAACAGGGGGGTACTATTACAAGAAACAAGGCACAAAACAATTACAAAAATCCCGATATGAAACGATGTACGAAGTTATAAGAACTTACTGTACTTGCGACATTGCTTTTCTACCCGACAGGTCGAAAACAGCATATCAGAAGTACAAACTACATGGTGTATGCTCCTATGGGCGTATGCCTTTTTTGATTGGAGGAATGAACATGAATGACATGGATTTTATCGAAGTATTGAAAACCAAACGGAACGCCTGCGGTTATTCCCAAAGCAGACTGGCAAAGGAACTGCATATCAGCAGACAGAACCTAAATGAGATTGAGAACGGGAAAACCAGAGCCAGCAAGGAAATGAAGCATACGCTCCTGCATTATCTGGACTACTGCTAATGCACACAGCCTTTTACTGCACACAGCTTGCACAGAAGAACATGAACCCGAAGAATTTACAGTATATCATGGGACACGCAAGCATAACGATAACGCTGGACTTGTACGCCCATGCGTCAGAGGCAGGAGCAAACAGAGAATTGAGAAGCCTTGTAGCATGATTTACAACGATTTGTACAACGTTTTCGAGTGAATATATAAGGGATTACGTGCAGTTCTGCGGTAGACCTGCGACAAGAAAAAAACCGTCAAACCCTTATAAACAGGGATATATTGACGGTTCGTGATAGTTATAACGTGATAGTTATAAAAAAGATACTGAAAAATCTATGCTGTTTTTATACTGAAAAAAAGAAAGCTCGTCGATTAGGACGAACTTCTGTGTTTTATGGAAGTATTTGCTTTGACTGCTTTACAAGTGTATCTATAACTTCATAAATTCTGTTTCTATCTTCAGGAGCAAGTTTTTCAAGCTTCTCATTCAGCATAGAGTTCTTGACTGTATATCCCGTTTCCAGAACATCTGTAAGAACCATATCCGATGATACACCTAAAGCATTTACTATCTTTATGAACGTTTCGAGTGACGGAATTTTCTCTCCACGCTCAACCATACCAATATAATTTGTTGTCAAATCTGTTTTCTCAGCCAAATCTTCTTGGCGTAATTTCCTCGCAAGTCGGAACTTCCTTATATTCTTGCCGATTGTATCGAGCTTCATCACATCACCTCCCTTAGTGTGTTTCCATAACTAATAGTATAGGTTAAGTCTATTTCAAATCACACGCACCCAAAGGAAGTCAAACCAACTATTAGTGATGATTCCCAATTATTTTTATGTTATACTATAAAAGTAGTAATTCACGATTGTTAATGGCGAAAGACAAATCACAACCCAAGAGCCAAGTCAAACAATCTCCATAGAAGAAACTTAGGGGTAAAAAGGAATGGACAAACAAACGATAATATTCAGTAATCGGTTTGAAAAAGAGAAATTTGAGGATTACAAAACAGATTTGGGAACTGGCAACACAATCACTCCTGACTTTACGGAAGCTGATGATTTTTTGAAATTCATACAGAAGAACCGCAGAAGTGTTCCAAGTAAAGAACGAATTGCTGATAAGGACAAATTCATCAAGACCGTTTACGAGTTATCCAACAGCTTTGAAATTGACGCTGACCTGATAGAATTTGCCGAGGGATATATCGCCAACATCTATGTAGATTATGCCTGCTACACTGGATATATCAAGAAGCTGTTAGCAATTCTTTTTATCCTTGCCGATGATATTTCCTTTTTAGACGGCAGTAAAGAAAATGCCGATATGCTTTTCAGCTTCACTTATCACACACACCATATTTTCCTGAATAACAGAGAAACAACTGATTTCTCATAATGTACCCGATGGCTACTCAACTGAGCAGCCATCTTTTCAATTTTCCAGACACCGTCTGGAATTTTTTAATATGCCGGAATACCGTATCCATAGATATTGCTGCTTCCGACTGCGTACTGTCTTTGCTTGCAGGCGTCGCCTGAGTTGCCCTCTACGGTATAAACTGTGCCATTCTCGCATTTCTCTACGATACCAACGTGGTCTGTTGTACCGTCGCCCTCCCAATCGAAGAAGATAATATCTCCTGTCTTTGGTTCATAAGTGCGGCTTTGCCATTTCCCGTTTGACTTAAACCAGTTTGCACCGTCCACACAACCTGCAAATTTCGGAACAAGTCCGCTTTCAATATACCCGCATTGGTCAGCACACCATGATACGAAGCAGGCACACCATTCCACTCGACTGTTAAAGCCATACCAGCTCCAGTAAGGTTGTCCGCCCTGATTGCCTAGCTGCGTCAAGGCAACCTCAACAATCGCCTGATTACCTCCGGCAGTAAAGGCTCGCCCATACGGATAGTACCTCAAAACGTGAGCGACATACTGCGTATCTCCATAACTGCTCCACCCAAGTCTGGAAGCCTGCATTGTCGAAAATTCTACCGCATTGGCATAGGAATATCCACCGTAATTTGTTTTTGCCCAAGAAATATACCCATTACCGAAGTTATAGCCTTGCAAGGCAAGTTTGATATGTTCCATATCTATCGGACTTTCCACCTCTGCCGAGGTAAGAGCCGCTTTCAATTCCTGAACACCACACTGGATAGAATATTCAGGGTCTTTAATTCCATTAGGCTCGTGCGGATACTTCATATTGAAACTGCCCTCTGCTGCCTGCATTGGGTCAAGTCCTCTACCGCCGCTTTCCTGCATCATAACCGCCTTGATAAGTTCTACATACTCAGGAATGCCGTACTCTTTGGCATACTTCTGTATGATAGGCTCATAGGCTTCTACCTCTGCACTTACCGGAGTATATGAATTACTGTCACTACCTCCCCCAAACATTGCTACGGCAGCACCAAACAACACGACAATCATAATAATCAACACTGCTATCCAACCGCCTGCTGCGATTGCTGCTACAAGTGCTTTTGTCCCTGCAATAATTGCTTTGACTGCCGCAACGGTAGCTTTCGCTGTGGCTTTGACGGTATCCGCTGTGGCTTTCGCCGCTTTCTTTGCCGTCTGAGCCGCTTTCTGTGTTGCTTTGGCTGTTGTTTTTGCCGTTTTCTGTGCTATAACGCAGCTTCTTTGTGGTCTTAATAGAAGTCTTTGCCGTTTGTTCAGCAGTCTTAACCGACCTCTGAACAGTATTGGTTGCACCTTTCGATACGGTCTTGACTGTCGTATTTCCTGCCGACCTTGCAGACTGTTTAATTGTTTTTCTCCGTATGCTCCAGAGTTCGGGATGCTCTGTTTTTCCGACAGGATTGACCGATTGTTTTTGAAGCTGCTTCTCTGCACGCTTGGTCTTGAAATTCTCAATTCCCGTTTTGGCTTTCTGATAATTCTGTCTTGTTTCACGCACACCCCATCTGCCGACTTTATCCGCACGGTATGCAGTTTCGTGAACAGCCCTATCCGTCGCCGCTTCGATTTTATCGGAAGCATATTCCTCTGCGGAATTTTCCGAAGCATTGGTGGAATGTTCTGCCTTATCTTTCGTCATCACATAGGCTTTCTTCATTCGCTCCGTGGCAACTGCTGCCTTATTTATGGTCTTGATTGTACCTTTGCTTGTATCTCTTGTTTTTTATATCAGCCATCGGTTTCCTCCTTTCTCGAAAAATAATAGAGAGTGGGGTTTAATCCACTCTCTTAGCGACAACAACAAGCCTGCCATTGTTTCTTGAATATTCACAAGTAGAAAGAGAAATCAGCTTGTCGCCATACTCTGCCGATACTCCGGTATCATACAGAGAAAGTTCTTTGCACTTGGCAACATACGCATCAAACTCTGCCGCATTTTCTGCGTCCGTAAACTCATAATACTTAAAGCTGTCGGAGCTGTTTGTATAAACAACTGTCTTAAAGACTGCAATCACTTCATACTGGTGTCTGTCCGTCAGTGTATCAAAAGTAATAGCCTTATGTTCTTCCCAAAAGCTCTTGTTTCTGTACTTCATCAGTCCCGTAAACATAGAACCGTCATTCATGTGGTGTCCGTATATAATGATGTTGTCTGAAGGTTTCTGCACATCACAATTTTCCTGCACATATGGACAGCCATAAGCGGAATAGGTCTTATCAAACTTGTGCTTCAGGTAGAAGTTCGGCTCATTTACAGACTGCACGACCGGATAGTTGATATTGGTATCCTCAACCTTTATCCAACCCACCATATCCTCATTCTGCCGATAAAGTTCAAAATATTCCGCAAGATAGTCCTTATCTTCCGAAAACGTCACGCCCTCATTTTCCTTTGGCGGCTCGTCCTCCACAATCTCCGCAAGGTTATCATAGACTTCATTCTGCTTGGCAGAGTCAATGTGATTACGGATAATAAAGAAGGTGCTTACAGACAACACTACCGTAAACACCATTGCAATAATAATATAGATTTTTCTGCTCATTTTCTCTTACCTTTCCATATCGTTTCTCTTAGGTGGAGTCAAATCTCTGCAATACTCCGGATACCTCAACTTGATACCCTCCATAAAATACGGAGCATATCCGCAACAGAACAGTTCCTCCGGTGTATAGAGATTTTCCCTGCCTTCTTCCGTAAATCCATTCCAAAGATTAAAGGCAAGGTGGCAAACCTTGACTGTGCACTTGTCTGCCAACCGCCGTGCATACCTTCCGGTATGATGCAATCCCTCTTAAAATCAAACATCTTTCCGGTGTTCATTCTTGTTTCTTCTGAAATACCCATCACATAGAAAAATGCTCTGTGATAGCAGTCGTTGACTTTGCACTTATCCAGATTTTCCAATACAAAATCTCTGTGTGCAGCATTGCGAAATTGAATCTTAGACATTGTAAATCCCTCCTTATGCTTCGCCCGGTTTGGTTGTCATCAGTTTATAAAGTTTCGTGTTCTTAGGGAATTTGTTTGCAAACGGTACAAGCGAACTTCCCACCTTGATAAGTCCGTGTCCTGCTTCCACATTCGTGATATAGGACATCTGGAGGTCAGAAATATTCAGAAGTTTTGCAAGCTCAAGCCTGTCTGTGGAAGCCTGATTCAGCATAATGATGAACTCTGAGTTTGCAAGCATTGTTCTCGCTGTGTGGCTCTGCAAAAGGTCATCGACATTCTGAGTGATTCCACTTGCGTATGCACCGTATTTTCTCACACGCTTCCACAAGGTAAAGAGGAAGTTTGCAGAGTATTCGTGCTGGAACAGAAGATAAATCTCATCAATGAAGATAAAGGTGTTCTTACCCTTTGCACGGTTCTGTGTGATACGGTTCAGGATAGAGTCAAGGACAACAAGCATACCAATCGGCATAAGCTGTTTACCCAAATCAAGAATGTCATAGCAGATAAGGCGATTATTGGTATCCACATTCGTCTGCTTTGCAAAGGTATTCAGAGAACCGTGTGTGAAAAGTTCAATGGCAAGTGCCAGTTCCTTTGCTTCCGGTTCGTCCTGCTGCAAAAGTTCTGCCCTGAAATCCTGCAAGGTCGGTATATGTCCCTGATAGTCATTCTGCTGATAACTGCGATACACGCTTGCCGTGCAACGGTCAATGATAGACTTCTGCTTCGCTCCGAGATTTGTTCCTCCGATAAGCTGTTCACAAAGGGACATAATAAACTCGGATTTCAAAATGACAGGGTTTGCACCGTCGCCGTAATCCTTATTCATATCCATTGCATTGATGTGATTGTCGGAAGTAGCAGAAATATTGATTACCTCTCCGCCCATTGCATTGACAAGCTGTGAATACTCTCGCTCAGGGTCGATGATGATAATATCTGCGTCTGAAGAAAGCACCTGATTGATGATTTCTCCCTTTGCCGCAAATGACTTACCGCCACCAGATACACCGAGAATAAAGGAGTTACCATTCAAAAGCTGCTTACGGTCTGCGATAATCATATTTTTGCTGATAACATTCTGACCGTAATAGATACCGTTCTCGTGGAAAATATCCTGCACCCTGAATGGGATAAATACCGAAAGGCTCTCTGTTGTAAGTGTTCTGAACGCATCAATCTTTCTTGTTCCAAACGGCATTACCGTATTGAGTCCATCTACCTGCTGAAATCTCAGTGTTGCAAACTGGCAAAGATGTTTTCTTGCTGTGGTAAGCAACGCTTCCGTATCATTCTCAAGCTGTTCCTTACTGTCTGCCGTAATAACCATTGTGATAACAGCGAACATCATTCTCTGGTCACGGGTCGTAAGGTCATCGAGGAACTCTTTCATTTCTTTCTTCTGCTGCTCCATATCATACGGAACAGTTGCAGAGAAGTTGTTATTGGCATTCTGCCTACGCTGCCAGTTTGTGATATTGGTTTCCACACCAAGCAGACGGTTCTCTGCTTCCTTTACTGCTTCATCAGTTGGAACGGGAACAATATCAATGGACATCATCAGATTTCTGTTCATATCCGTAAGTTCCGCTACCATACTGTCTTTGATATAGGACGCATATTCACGAAGAAAAAGGACTCTTCCATAACGGTTTCCCATCTTGAAATAGTCCTTTTCAAATTCCATTGTGTCGGGGCAGATATAATCCTTAAAATCGTGTCCCTTTTTTCTTGTTTCCTTAATATCAAAGTGGAAAGAGCTTTCTTCTCCCACACGATAGAAGTCGTGGAAAATACGAAGTCTTTCGTCTGTTTCCAGTTCCACACACTTACTTCCAAGCCTGCCGAAGTGAGCAATCAAATCTGCACCGACACGGGCAAAATAAGTTCTTGCGTCCTCCACACTCTTTTTGTTGATGGAAATGGTAATATACTTATCCTGAACAATGGAGTTTGCACCCGTTGCCTTATCAAGAAGCATTTTATTGTATTCCTCTCGATATTCGTCCAGATTATCTCCGGTTGTCGGAATAAGAATTGTCTGCTCAAAATCCAGTCTGTTGAGCCGACGATTATTGATTGTGATTTTTGTCGTTGCACCACTGTCAAGAGAGTTCAGAAGTTCGGAATATTCAAGGAACATCGCTTCCTTATCCTCACGGCTCGCCACTGCATAGTTAATATCCGTAAAGCGGTAGGTCTTTGAATATTTATCCTTTCCCACTTTGAAAATGCCATCATCAAAGATAGCTGCCACGGGAATCACGTCCTGCACCCCTTTCGGTACAACAAATTTTTCTTTATCCTGCTTAAACAAATTTGTAAGAGTCTTAATCATTTGACTTCAATACCTCCTTCTGCTTCTGTTCAATGCTTGGCTTCATCAGTTCGTAATAAACATTGGTGGAGTGAAATACCAGCTTCTTCGGCATTAAAAACTCCGATTTTATCCACGCATAGATTGCTTTCTCTGCGGTCATACCGTTGTACTTCACAAAGCCAAGTGCCGCAAACGGAGCAGCACCCAAAATGCACACCCACGATACGGTTTCCGTGCCAACATACGGTCTGAGCAAGAAATACAGTCCTACCGCAACGCCACAAGCGAGAACAGAAAAAAATGAACTGTCTGAGCGACAGTCCAAAAAAACATTGACTCTGTATAATTTCTGATTTCTCGGTTAATTTTTACTTCCATATCTGTTTCCTTTCCTGCGGTTTCGGTCTTTCTCCCTCACGCATTTATCATTCAGGCAAAAGACTTTGCCTTTTCTTTACCGCCATAGTAAACGCATTTCTTACAATCTCTTTGGTTCATCTCAAAATCTCTCCTTAAAGTCCCATCATCTCTCGGATAATACGGTCAGACATTTTTACTGCACCGACAAGAACAAGCATATTAAATACTAATTCCCCAATATATGCCCACACCTGCGTAACTGCTGCTGCATCAGGATTCACTACTGGTGGCGATGAAGCAAATACGGAGAAAATAATACAAGCAAGTACAATGACTGCTCCCTCAAGCAGAACTGCACAATAGCTCTTGATAAAACTCTTGCCTACATTCTGTGTAGGTTCTCCTGCAAATGTGGAAAGCGGTATCGGTGCAAGTGCTGTGTACATATACAACTTGAAAAATCGTCCATACACTGTCATTATCAGAATGAACGACAGCACCGTGATAAATAATCCTCCGATAAGCGTTACCGCCCACAAAGGGATACTCTCAAAAAATCCGCAATCCTCTATGGTCGTTACCATCTCTGTGGGTAAGGTCGTCTGTTCCGGAGTTCCAAATCCGGCAGCATTCATAATGGTTGAAATCGTCCCTTGCACGATATTAAATAATGCAAGCATAAGCTCCATTCCGTATGTGATAACACCTTTCGCCAATGCAAAACGGACAAAGAGTTTCAAAGCGTGTTCCGGTTTCTTCACATCTGTAAAACTTCCGCAGGTCTTTACCATACCTATCACAAAAAACAATACAAGTAAGGCAAGCCCGATAGCCTGAACTGCACCGTTGATGTCAACAATAACCTTCCAGATATTCCCGCCCTTAAAGTTCTGCGGTGTAGTTGTGATGAGTGTCCATATTTCCGACAGTTTTTCATTCCAAGTTTCAAGGGCATTTTCAAGATTTTGAACTACCCAGTTATCACTCATTCAAAGCACCTCCTTACAATTAAGGGGTGTCCCTTAACTTGGCACACCCCTCGATAACTGTGTAACTCTTATCTTAGCCTGTGATAAGAGTAAGGATTTCTTTCGCAAAAGTGATAATGACACCGCCCGCAAGAGTCAGGAAGCCATTGGCTCTCTGAGAAGGGTCGTGAGATTTGAGTGAAAGACCGACCTGCACGATACCAAAGCCAAGCAAAATCATACCGATGGCGCGGATAAGTCCGAAGATAAAGTCGGACAGATTATTGACTACGGTAAGCGGGTCATTCGCTGCAAATGCAGTCGTTGTCATTCCAAGTGCCAACGCACCGACAATGACCATTGTGCAGTAAGCACGGAAGCCTTTCTTAACCTTTCCGGTCATAGGCAGTTTCTTTGTTTCCTGAATGTCAGTTGCTTTTTTCTTAAAAATAGTCATAGTTGAATACCTCCAAAATTTAATTTGTTTGATTGTTTATGAACAGAGCTTCCATCTCCTCATCGGAAAGAAGTTCCCAGTTCGTTTCTTCCATTTCCTTTTCAGGAAGTGTTGCAGGATCAATGTCCCAAATGGCAATCGAAGCAATATCTTTTGTGACTTCTCCGTGCTTATAAGGACTCGCCTTTCCGTCTGTGGTAAGTGCCACATTCGGGTGTTTCATAATGTCATATTTGAAATCCATAATGGGTCTTTCCCCACGGATAAACAAAATAGCGTACTGATTATCGAGCATACGCACCTCATCAGGGGTAAGTAACTCTCTGCCGCTAATCTGATAGTTGGTGGATAGTTACCGCTTCTTCCGGTACTCTTTCCGAACGTGTTGGTATCAATGGTTTCCTTGCCCAACAGCTCCGACACATATTTATGGGTTGACTGCTCATTTCCACCGAGGTAAAGAAATTCATCGCAGTTACCTACAATGCTCTCCCACTGTTTTTCAAACAAGGCTTTAAGCTGTGCCAAGTTCTGTAAGATGATGCTTACCGATACACCACGGGAACGCATAACCGACAGTATCTTGTCGAAGTCGTCCGGCAGTGAAACATTGGCAAATTCGTCCATCATAAAATGAACAGGCATCGGCAAACAGCCGCCGTGGATATGGTCGGCTGCATAAAATAACTGCTGAAAAAGCTGTGTGTAAAGAATGGATACCAAGAAGTTGAAACTAGAGTCGTTATCCGGTATCAGTGCAAACAGTGCCACCTTTTTCTCTCCGAGTGACTGCAAATCCAGTTCATCGGCAGAAGTAAGAGCAGCAAGACTTTCCAAGTTAAACTTTTCAAGCCTTGCTGCAAGGGTTATCTGTATGGATTTTAATGTTTTGGAAGAACCGGAATGATAAGAGTGGTAATACTTCAAAGCAATGTGGTCAGGATTATCTATCATCAAATCCGAAAACAGATTATCAAGCGGAGAAGGACTTGGGTCGTCCTCGTCCTCAATCGCCCCGGCTCTGAGCATTTCCATTACCATCGCAAAATTCTGTTCTTCCGGCGGTGCTTCATAATGCAGATAAAATACAAGTGCAAGCAGAAGCATTGACGCTGCCGTATCCCAAAATGGGTCATTGCTCTGTGAACCTTTCGGAGTGGTACTCTTAAAAGATTGGTTACGAGCTTCTGCACATCATTGTCATTCTGCAAATAAACAAAAGGATTGTAACAATGGCTTTTCTCCATTGAAATCAAATCAAGCACACGCACTTCGTAACCTTTCTTCTCAAGAAGATGTCCCGTATCTCGCAGGATTTCCCCTTTCGGGTCTAATATCACATAGCTGTTTCTTGCAGCGTTCATAATATTAGGCTTTGCATAAAACCTCGTCTTACCTGCACCGGAGCCACCGCACACAAGCGTATTCAGATTTCGTCTGTGCTTCTTGGCATTAAGTCCAATGCACACATTCTGAGTCATCAGCTTATTTTCTGATAGTGGCTTTTGTCGGTACTTTTTATCAATGGCTCTGACATTGCCCCATTTGGCAGAACCGTGTTCTTCTCGTCTGCGGTAATTCTTTCTTGTCGAAAAGTAAATCCCGATACCCATTCCATAGCATAAAAGCAAAATGAGGACAGTTTTCAGGCTGTCCCCACATAATTTTATGGAAAATGGATTATCAAAGAGTGTCGCAAGATTGGCTGCTATCTCCGGCAATCCTCCGCTTATGGAAGGTGCAATCAGAAGTGCCAGCCATATGACCGGAACGATACCGACAATGGATAAAATAATGGCAGTCTGCCTGTCATTATCTCGCTTCATCTGAGCGTTTCCTTTCAATCACTTTGAACTTTTTCAATGGGGCATTTCCGACTTTTACAAGCAGGTCGTCTACTGCGTCTGCGGACTTGCCTTCCTCCATCAACTTTGTTTTCTCATCGTTTAAGGAGCGAATGACAACACCGTGTTCATAATCGTCCAAAGCAATGTGGTAGAGTTTTTCTTTTTCCATATCTGCCCTCCGTTATCTCTCATAGTCCTTTGAACGCTCCTGCTTCTTGCGGAACATTTCATCAGAGATATGACTGTGAATTTCTGCCATTGCATTTCGTGTCTTGGAAAGCTCCGCACGGATTTCTTTCGGCTCTTTGGAAGCCAGTCCCTCCGGAATACGGTTAATTGCAAAATTCTGTGTATCTACGCCATACTTCTTGCAAATCATATATCCGATACACACTGCCTGAAAGCCCATATCCCTGCGGCTGTAACTTTCGCTGTTGATGGAAAGCTGTGCGTGTCCAAGTTCCTGAGCGACACACTGAGCAACTGCTACGCTGTCGCCCACATTACGCTTCACATACAAGGTCTGCTTTTCATTATTATAGAAAGCTGCCATATTCGGATACGGAAGTTCATCGGTTGCCGCAACCTCTACCGGAGATACATCAAGCATTGTCGTGATAAGTGCTTTCGGGTCACGGTTTGCTGATACTGCCGGAGCTTTTCTTCCATTTGTCTGCGTAACATCAAATACCTTTTTGACATTGTAGGAAATACCCGGAGAACCATCTGCTCTTGTGTATTCCACTGGTTCAAGGATAGAAATACTCTTTGCCCCTTTGGTAATCTTCACATTGTCCTTACCCCAATCATCAAAATCTTTAAGCTGTGTCGCCTGCGGATACTGACTGTAAATAAGGAGAGCATTTGCTGCGGAATATCTGTCCATTCGACTCTGCGTATCAAGAAAACTCTTGAATTTCTCAGGGTCACTCACAATCTCACGGGAAGCGTCATCAATCATCTGATAGACCTTTTCTTTTTCTGCTCGCTTCTTTTCTGCATACTCCTCTTTGGATAATCTCGGCTGATTACCGCCAGCCTTTGCGGGTTTGAAATCATTTGTCATAGGTGAATTACCTCTCTTTTGTTTTGGGTTTCTTCTTCGGCTGACGGTGTACCGTCTGACCGTTTTTCTGCTGCGGCTTCTTGCCGTCTTTCTTAACCTCCGGCTCTTTACGCTCTGCTTCTTTTTGCTGTTTTGCCTGTGCCTTATAACGGTCAAGTTTCTCTTTGACTGATGGCTTTTCCACTGGCTTTGCAACACCCTTATCAGATTGCGTTTCTACCGGCTCTGAGTTTTGCCTTGACAGAGGCTTTTGTCTGTTTTGGCGACTGAGGGGTTTGCGTTTGCTCGCTCCTCTTTCTGCATTGGATTTCTGACTGCTTCTTCCATAATGATTTCACTCTTGGATTTAGTCGGCTTTTCTTTTTCAACCGCTTCACGGTCTGCGATAGCTTTCTCTGCTTCACTGACAATCGAAGCCTTATCCACTTTGCCAAGTTCAATCTTTCAACGATACGCTGAAATTTTAGAAGCGTCCTCTGCTCTTGCGATAATATCTACCGGAGCGTTCTCTCCCTTTGTGTTCTTATCTCTGAGGACACAATAAAGAACGCCATAGCGTTTTGCCTGTTCGGTAAACTTCTTCAAATCCTTTTGCGGAATGGAAAAGACTTTCAGCTCCTTGCCTGACTTAATCATATTGGTAAGCCTTGCTTTGCCCTTCGTCTTTTGTTCCTGCTTCAGAACCGATACCAAAAGCAATGCGATATTCTTCGCCGCCGAACCGCTTAATCTTGCAGCAACTTCAAATCCTTCAAGCGAAAGCCTGACGACCTGCTCTGCTGCGTCACCACCGTTGTTCATAGCGTGATTTCTCCTTTCTCTGCTGTTTTTGTTCCTCTGTTTCAATATGCTCAAGGTTTTCTTCCATAACCTTTGACCTCTCCGCAATATCCTCGCAGAGTTTTACTTCCCGTCGGAGTTTTTTCAATTCTCCATTGATAGAAGCGATTTCATCTTTTGCCGCCTGAAGCTGACCATCATCAATATTTATTCTTATCTTTTTTCGGAGATGTGTTCTTCCGGCAATCAGATTTTTCATCTGCTCCTCTAAGGAAGTCTTATATGAAAAAAGCTGTTCGTCCGTGGAAATATTTTCTCGTCCGAGCAGCCTTACTTCATCAGTAATCTTATCGAGCTTCATCAAATCATCTTTCAAAAGATAATGAAGCCTTGCGTTATTCTGTTTCTTATACTTGGGCAGATAACCGAGTCTGTAACAGTAATACAGATACAGCCCATAAAGTCCGCCTTTCTTTTTCAGCTTCTGCCCTCTGGTCTGCATACGGTACTGTCTTGGCTTGTAAGTCGCCCTCTGGAACGGCTCAATCTCTGCCCATCTGTCACGATTTTCTTTGATACGCTCTACAATCCGGTCATTGGTATAATCTGCTCCGAGATTTTTCAGTCGTATCGGCTTATCGTATCCCTTTGGAATAACCGTCCAGTATTTTCGGCTTGGACTCAGGTTATAGGCATATCCCATTTCCTTGAGAGCAAACTGAAATTCTTTCAGGGTCTTGCTGTGGTCGATAGCATAGTCAATGGCTTCTTTTGCAACCGAGTAGCGTGTCGGCATACCTGCCTTTTCTTTCATCGTCAGATACTCCGACTGCTTACTGCGGTTTGGATTCGGGTCATAGTAAAGTCCATACTTCTCACAAATCCTGTCTGCAACTTTTCGGAATTTGAACCACGCTTTTTCCTCTCCCCATAAATGTTTCCCATCGACGAAAGAAATAGAGTTGATGACAAAATGACAGTGCAGGTGCTTTGTGTTCAGGTGGGTTGTCACAACGACTTGAAATCTTTTACCCCACACTTCATTTGCAAACTCCATTCCGATTTTCTGTGCCATCTCAGGAGATATATCTGTTTCCTTGAAACTCAAATATCCGTGATAGGCTTGGATACCGTCTGTCTTTTGGTACTGCTCCTTAACCGTTATGAACTGGTCACGGGCAATCGCCACATTACAGTTGATACCCTCAACATAGAACTCACGCTCTGTTTTTTCCTCGTCCTTTGCATAAGCAATAACATCTGCAAGAGCCTGATACTGTTCCGGCGAAAACTCCCTTTTGATTTTTGCAGAAGTCTTTTCGGGATTGGTCGCATAGTCAATGACCTGACCGAGCCTTTCTGTAACCGACCACAACTTTGTTACTGCCATTTCATTTCGCTCTGATTTGGACGAAGATATGTCCTCTCAATCTCTGACTGGAACTTATTCCACTTCGCAGCTTCATTCTTCAGCATAGGTGCGTCAATGAAACCAAGCGTATTAGCTTTAGCCGCAAGCTGATTGATGTTATTGCCGATAGAGGACAGTTCCCTCATCACATCATAGAAGCGGTCATCGGGTTTCTCTTTCGGCTCGTAACCTCTGATAAGTAAACGGATAAGTCCGGCTTCGGAAAGACAAGCCTTCTTTGCCTTTGCTGCCAAGTCCTGTGCTTCCTTGCGGTTAAAGCGTACAATCTTCTGAATGTTTCTCTTTCTCATAATCGGTATCTTCCTTTCTCTTTACTCTGCAATCTTTGTTAATCTGGAATAAGCACATCATCGTAACGCCAAGACAACTGCCGAGCAGTGTCCCAGCGGCGATAAGTAATAACTCTCTCAAATCAAGTTCTCCTTTCTCACGGGGTATTAGGGGCAACCCCTAACGAGCCTTTTACCGTTTGGGAAACTGTGTTTATCCAAATGGTCTGCTCGCTAAGAATAAACATCTCCTCCGGGGTGCCCCGTTCTCAGTCTACTATCTCTCATAATCCTTTGATTTCGGCTTAAAAGGTTCAGCCACGATATTGCCGCCCACTTCCTTAGAAAAGCGTTCGGGATACTTGAACTGTTCCTTGTATTTCTTTCATCATATCGTCCGGCAAGCTCTGAAAACTCTCACTTTCAGGCGGTGCATAACAGATAAAGAATTTGCCGCAGATAATATCTACCATCTCTTTCTTATCATTGTCCTGCACATAAACTGCACGGTTAAGCGGAAGTCCTCTCATCTTTCCTTCCTCATTACAGATGATTGCAACATCATCGTCATAGGGCATATATTCCTCAATATCCCCGCCGACAACCTCCTGCATTGCTTCCAGGCTGTCGTCGATTACAATTTCCTTCGGGTACTTTTCCGGTTCTACCAAGAGAACTTTAATCTTAGAATCATTCATCGTTCTTCATTCCTTTTCGTGTATTTTTTTTATTGTAAATTCCCATCCGCAT
>ENA-OQJI01000112-OQJI01000112.1-human-gut-metagenome-genome-assembly--contig:-NODE-112-length-18715-cov-0.991231_pt1 | contig 18715 bp, 19 predicted proteins | sample MGYA00242602_ERZ504768 | MGnify/ENA primary metagenome ERZ504768 (study PRJEB26092, sample SAMD00036368) | human gut metagenome | host: Homo sapiens | study: EMG produced TPA metagenomics assembly of...
CCCTAAATCCTTAGATTAAAGTATCTACTTTTTCCCTTCTCTGCCATTTTTTGTAGATTTACTATTTTTAATTTCATAATCAATCTCATCTCTCTCTAAAATTTCAAATCCGACCTCTGTTACTTTCGCTCTTAGCATTTCATGCCTATTTACCAATACTTTCCAAGCTCTTGATAGTTCTTCTGCACTGTAGGAACCAAAATCAACCTCAATATATCCTTTACATCCAATTCCACCCCACTTCACAGCTTCTGTTTTTCCAACTAAATAGGCTGCTTGCACATCAGTCAAAGGATATACATTAGTTTCATAATCATTATCCGTAATAAACTCGTCTATCGTTTGTTTTTTCTTCAAAATTTCAATTATTTCTTCTTTATATTTTTTAACTTTCTCTTTAGAATTTTCTGTAAAATTCCTTTGGAATCTTTATATTTTAATTTTCCATCAACAGTTTCAAAAGTAATGCCTTTTTTTTTCAAGCTCTACTAATAATTCTCCTGCTACTTTTTTCGTGTCCTGCATTTTTTAAATTTCCCCCTCTTCTACAAATTCTGCTATATCTGTATTTTTTCTCTTATCAACCAATTTTGTTAGTGCGTTAATTGATGGATTCATAAAGACCTCTTTCATGCGTACCTCTATTCCGCAACGAGCATTAATAGCCGCAACAAATCTAGCCGCAAGCAAGCTGTCTGCACCTATCTTAAAAAAGGTTCTCATCCAAATCAGCCACTTTATTTTTCAATAGCTCCTCCCAAATCATCAGTACAATATTTAATACTTTGTCAGACATTATTTCCACACTATCAGTTTTCTGATATTCTGCCAATCTTCTTCTATCAACTTTTCCATTTGCATTAAGAGGAAAATTTTCTAATCTGTTTATAGAATTCGGTATAGAATACTCAGGAAGATGTATCTTAAGATAATCTTCTATTTCACTCTCTGCAATGTACTCTCCCAAGTAAAATGCAACTAATTCTTTATGGTATTTATCCCCCTGAGCAACAACTACGGCTTCTTTTATTCTTGAAATACTTTTTAATACACTTTCAATTTCTCCCAACTCAATTCGATGTCCACGTATCTTTACTTGGGTATCCATTCGCCCTAAAAACTCTATCGTTCCATCTGCCCATCGCCTTCCCCGATCTCCTGTTCTATACCAACGTTCCCCTTTTACATCCGTAATAAACTTTTTCATTGTTAGCTCTTCATCATTAATATAGCCTTTTGCCAGACTTCCACCTCCAATTTGCAATTCACCAGGAATATCAACTCCGCACTCCACAAAATTTTCATCCGTAATCCTATATTTCTGTTTTGGTAATGCTTGCCCATAAGGAATAGAATTCCACAATTTATCTACTTTTGAAACGCAATAATAGTTGGACCAAATTCCGCCTTCTGTCGCTCCGCCCAACGCTACAAATTGCGAGTTTACTGAAGTTACTTTATACCATTTCTCCGGTAAATATAAAGGAATCCAGTCCCCTGACACTAATGCCAACCGCAATTTACCAAAATGATTATTTTCCCCCATTATCAAAAACATGTCCAATAACGCGGGGGCACTATTCCAAATAGTAATTCCATAAATCTCTATCAGATTTTTCCATACTTCTGGATCTCTAAAGTCGTCTTCATCAATTAAAACAATTGTCCCTCCAACAGTTAAAAGACCAAATATGTCAAAAACCGACAAATCAAAATCAAATGCTGATATATTTAATACGGAATCTTCCGCACCAATATTCCACATATGTAAAATTTCTTCTATTGTATTCATTGCAGCCACATGACTCATTTCTACTCCTTTAGGTTCTCCGCTAGAGCCCGATGTATAAATAATATAGGCAGTATCTTTTGAATTATTTTCAATACACCCAGTCCATGGATTCTCTTCTAAAAAGGCTTCATCCTGCAATACAAGAGCCGGCTTGACATTTTCTATGATTTTTTTTCCGACGTCCTAACGGCTGCTTCATTGCAATCGGAACATACGCTGCACCTATTGCAAGAATTCCTAACAATGCAGCTACTTGTCCAATACCTCTCGGCAATATAACCACAATCTTATCATTTCTTCTTACTCCTCTTTGCCACATATAGTTTGCTGCACGCAACGCATATAAACGCAACATCTTATAAGAAACTTTCTCATTTTCATAGATAAGCGCAATTCTCTCTGGATATTTCAATGCATTTTCATAAAATTCTCCATGTAATGTTTCCTTTCTATTAGAAAACTCTCGATCGTTCATCATATACATTTCCTTTCCTCAACTATTCCACATTCTTTTTAAGCCATTTTACGACCCTCACAATAACCTCATCTTCTATAGTACCGCCTTCATCCTTTAATGGAGAACTTACCTTAGAAAGTGAATGTCCCAACCCTTTAAACAAAATTATATCTGCATTATTCCTTGCTGCCTTTGCTATTTGCACAGCTTCTACCGGAGAAATCCATCCGTCATTCAAACCATGAAGTACTAAAATAGGTAATTGGATTTTTTTTATGTCATCTAATATTCCTGCCCATGTTTCTCCAGGAGCATTTTCAGCAAATCGAATTAAAGTAGTAGGATCTGCAACTATTTCATCTGCCAATGGTATCCAATTATCTATTATGCTGAATCTTCCTTTCCCTTCTGGATCAAGTTCTTCATTAAATTTCATATTTCCCTCCTTATCCGTACCAAGAATAAGTAAATACAGAGAGAAAGAGATAGATGTGGAGTCCGGTATGCAATTCAAAAAATCCGAAATTTCTAATATGCTATCACTATTGTTATCCAACTCTTTTCAACTTTTCTACTGTAAGTTCGCGCAATATATAAGAGAAATAGGAACTCCATCCTTCTGCAATACCCGACTGAAGAATCAAAGCCTGCACATTCGGAAAATCTGAAACTAAAGTTGTACAAACTCGTACTCCTTCACTCCATCCATAAAACAGAATTCCTTCCACTTCAGACAAGCCAGAAACAAATCTCGTTACCTCTCTGGCATCCCGAATAATTATTTCTATATCATAATTTTCTCTTTTATCATAACGAAATACCGCATATCTAGCTTTCACAAACCCTTCGCTCAATAAATCAAAATTACGGGATACTATACCTCCCATGGATTCAACTGTAGCGTGCCGATCAGATGGACCGGAACCATGAAATAAAATAATCGTTTTCCATTGACCTTGCCTTTCTGGCAAATCTAATTCTCCTGAAATTTTCATTCCATTTTCCAAAGTAATTTCCAATTCTTTTACAAACATATTTTTATTCTCCCTAATATTTTTCCATAAATTTCTTTATATTATTTACATAAGCGCCAAAAATATCAGTAATATATTGTTTATCAAAGATGTCAATAATATAATCCCATGAAATCTTCAAATATCCCAAATCATCTCTTACATGGTGATCTAAAACCACCTGCGGTGTTTGGCTTATCGCATATTCTTCTTTGAATGAATATCTTTTTTTGTTACCTTAGACACATTCCCCTCCAGCATACAAGTAAACACTACTGGCATAATCGCTTTTCCTGCTCTACCTGAAGAAAGCATTTTTAATATATTGCTTCCTTCAAATTTTCTATATTGAACTAACCGCCACATCTGTTCTTGAGTTGCTCGAATAGCATCCAATAAAGAATCCGTTTTTCTTGGTATGATATTACTGCATTGTTAGTAAATTCACCCAGTATCCCATTCACATCTTCATGCAATAACTGTCTATTAAACAATGTTACATTTATGGAAAGTCCTGGAGTTTCACTATATTGTGCCAGTGTTTTCATAAAAATTGTAGAAATTACTGCAGCAGGAGTAAAATGATAGTTTTTTATTTTCTGATATAATCGTTGTGTTTCTATAAAAGAAAAATCACATTCAATTCTATCAAATCTTACATTCTGCACTTCTGCAAATTTTTTCTGGTAATTCAGTTTGGGAAAGCTCGGCATATTTTTTACTTTTTCTTTCCAGTATTCTTCAGCTTCCAAATCTCCTTTATCTGTTTTTAATCTCATGTAATTCATAAAAGAGATTCGTGGAAATTTAACATCTTTTCCATAGTACAAACTGAAAATCTCGTTCAACAGTAATTTTGCACTCCATGCATCCAAAATAATACAATCAAAATCTACATGTAAAACACTTGTCTTTCCTGATGTTTTCCCAACGCAAAAATGGAACATGGGCCATTTATAATAATTATACCTATGATGACTTCTCTCTAGCCGCTTTTGCTCTCTATCATTCCCATCATATAATGAATAAACTGGCACAGAATAATATGGCACATTATCTAAAAAAACTCGCTTTCCCCTCATGTGTTACAATCAACCGTAATGCATCATTTTTAGAAATAACCAGATTTATCATTTGCTCAAGTCGTTCAACATCCAAAGATTCTATTGTATATTCGATGTAATAATGCGCATTTATATTTCCCAACTCACACCCAGCCGTTTGTCCCACAACATAAGCTGTTTGTATTGATGTTAATGGAATCACATTTTTTTCGATCATTCGAAAGAAATCTAAAATTTGACCTTTAGCCATTTTAAGAATCCTTAATGTTTCCGGTGCCAATTGTCTGTTTTTAGATCTGTATCGAATTTTCTCCCCTTCTCCCCAAATTTGAATGCCATTCTCTCTAAGTTGCTCCAAAAACTCCAAAATATCGGTATCATTATTAAATATGTATTTACTCATTACGTTTCCTCTAATATATATCTTTCGATTTTGCTGATAGTCGGATACTCAAATAACTTGCCGATATCCATAAAACACCCTATTTTCTCCGTCATTTGGTTAGTAATTTGTATTGCCTGTATCGAATTTCCACCTATTTCAAAAAAGTTATCATTTATATCAATATTTTCAATTTTTAAAACTTCTCTCCAAATTGCGAGTAATTGCTCCTGAAGTTGAGTAAGCTGTTTACAATTATTATTCTTTTTAAAAATAGGCTTTCTATTTTTTTCTGCAACAATCAAAATTTTATGAATATCCTTTTTCCCATTTGAATTAAGCGGAATAGCATTCGTTTTAATATATTCTGTTGGAATCATATAGATCGGAAGATCTTTTTTTTAACATTTCCTTATAAAACTTGTCTATCCGGTCACGATACCTTTTTTCCTCTACTAATACAGCACATATGTCTTCTATCGCATTATCCCTTTTAAAAAAAACAAACGCTTCAGTTATACCTTGAATCCTTCGTAATGCAGCTTCAATTTCGCCCAATTCTACCCGATATCCATTGATTTTTACCTGATTATCCAATCTTCCAAGAAATTCAATATTACCTTCATTCCAATACCGTCCCATATCTCCAGTACAATACAATCGTTCCCCAGTTCTATCTAAAACAACAAACTTTTCTTCTGTTTTTTCATTATCGTTTAAATATCCCTGTGCAACGCCATCTCCGGCAATATAAAGTGTTCCCGGTACCCAGTCAGGGCAATCTTCCATATTCTGATCCAGAACATAATACTTCTGGTTTGCAAGCGGTTTCCCATACGGAATACTCTTCCAATCTTCCGGCACAATCTCTGGGATCTCGAAATGATTGGACCAAATACTGCCTTCCGTCGCTCCTCCAAGTGCAACAATCTCAACATTCTGAAACAGATTACGGATTCTCCCCGGAAGTGAAACCGGAACCCAGTCGCCACTCATCATTACCAACCGCAACGATTGTGAAGTTACCTGCCTTTGATATTCCTCATATTCTGCCAGCATTTCTACAAAAGCTGGCACGCTGTTCCATACGGTAATATTCTCATGATTCAACCAGTGAATCCAATGCGCTGGATCTTTTCCATATTCCGGATCCGGAAGAACCAATTTCCCACCTGCGCCTAAAACGCCAAAAACATCATAAACAGACAGGTCAAAATGAAGATTGGAGATTCCAAACGCCGTATCCTGTTCTGTAATCTGATAGCGTGCATTGATATCCAGTATTGTATTCACTGCATTATGGTGAGTAATCATTACTCCTTTCGGCATCCCGGTTGTTCCCGACGTATAGATTACATACGCAAGGTCTCCCGCCTTATTCTCCTGTGCTTTGTATTCAGAATCGGTTTTTAATCCAGACACAGAAATACAATCCCACTCGTGCAGCCATTCGGTATCCTGATCATACGCCTGATTCTGCACAAGAATGATTCTTGTTCCACTGTCACGGAGAATCTTTTCAACTCGTTCTCTCGGATTATGGATATCTATCGGAAGATATGCGGCTCCGGCAAACAGGATTCCATAAACAGCAACTACCTGCTCCCACCCTTTTTCCATAAATACAGCTACCGTCTCTTCTTTTTTTATTCCCATGCTCTTCAACTGCCCGGAAATGTAAAACGCCTCTTCTTTTATCTCCCGATAAGTCATCCGCCTGCTGCACGTTACCAGCGCCTCCTTATCCGGAAATTTGTCTGCCGCCTCCAAGAATAATCCATCCAACGTTTTCTCTTCAAATTCAGCCGCCGTTTCATTCGCCTGACGCCGTTTTTCTGAAATTTCCGCTGTTACCAGACTTGCCGTTTTTTCCTGCATGATCTCCGGATGAATTGCTAGCGTATGAAGCAGGCCGGTATATGCCCGGAACATCTCATCCAGCATTCCCGGATAAAATAATTCGTCCACGGAATCCCAAAACAGGCATAAACAGCCATCCATTTCAACCACCTGATGATCCAGCCACACCTGCGGCGTCTGTGAAATGTTATAGTTCAGTTTTCCAAGCCACTTTCCTTCATTCCACTGCTCCACGCCAAGGCCACTGGTAAACACTACCGGCATAATAGCGCCCCGCATATTTCCAGTCTTTTTCTTTAATTCGCGCTCCAGTTCAACCGCGCCATAAGCTGTATGCTCCAGATCTTCTGTAAGCTGCTTCTGAATTGCCTTTGTTCTTTCCGCAAAATTATTCCCTGCATTCTTTATCTCCAGCAATGTCAGTGTTGTAAAATCTCCAACCAAATTGTTCACTTCCGGATGCAATTGTTTCCGGTCAAACTGCGTCAGATTAAGTGTAAAATCCTTATTACTGCTCCACAAGCGGAGAGTCTCCGCATAAGCACTCATCAAAAGAACAGAAGGCGTTACCTCCAGTCTTCCCGCCGCGTCTTTTACAGACTGCCATTCTTTCTGTGACAGTTTGCGCTCCGGCGACAGAAACGCTGCTCTGTAATCTGGCTTTCGTTCTTTGCAAGCGGCAGATCCGGTGCGTCCGCAAAAGTCTCCACCCGGTCTTCCCAATATTTTTTATCTTTCTCATAAGCAGAGGTAGACTTTATCTGCTCCAGTCCCAGCACGTAATCCCGGAAAGACAAAGTAATCGGCATTTCCGCTTTTCCATTTCGATATACTTCTGCCCACTCATTTAAGAGATGGAACATACTCCAGCCATCAAAGATAATATTGTCAAAACTGATATGGATTCTATGCTTCTGGTCCTCTATTTTAGTGATTCGCACATCAAACAGAGGCCATTCATCTGTCTGAATTACCTGATGAGACATCTCTGCCCGTTTTTCATCCAATGCCTTTTCTTTTTCTGTCACTTCCAATTGTCGGATATCCGTCACGTCAATATGATACTGGGGAGTATTCTCCAGTATGCGCTGCATACCATCCGGCTGGATAATAACACGCATCATCCCATGCCTCTGTATCAACAGATTCCATGCCGTCTCTGCGCACTCAGTATCAAGGCCGTCTGCATCCAGTTCAAAATAACAGTGCGTTGCAACATTCCCCAATTCATACAATCCGCTTCTGCCAAGCCAGTAAGCATACTGCACATCGGTTAATGGGAACGGATGATATGCTTCCTCCAGATTCGGTTTGATCTGCAGTGTATCTTCTTCTTTCTGTTCGGACTGTTCAATAGCTTTTGCCAGAGATTTTACGGTCAGATTTTCAAAAATCGTGCTGATCGTTATTTTGCAGCCGAGGTTTTCTGTACTTCCGAGATCAACCTTGTGGCAATCAGCGAGTCTCCCCCAAGGCTAAAATAATTATCTTCAATTCCGATATTTTCATATCCAAATAATTGTTTCCAGATATCTAAAAGCTTTTCTTCTGTTTCTGTCGTTGCCTTTGAAAATCGGATAACCGCAGTTTCTTCTTTAAAATCTTCCCGCAATTGCTTCCTGTTAATCTTCCCATTGGACAATGTTGGGAGCTGCTCCATGAAATGATAATTCTGTGGAACCATATACTCCGGCAGTTTTTCTGACAGATATTCCCTTAGTGCTCCATTATGATAGGACAGGACAGACGCCTGCTGTCTGCTGCAGCATATACATCTTCCATATCTCTCTGTCACAGCACAGTCTTCGCCCAATCCTGCCTCTGATAAACATTCTCTCCACAGCAGGCAATCCGGGGTAACCAGCCCTGCTTCTTTTCTCTTGTCCCGAATATCCGCAAAACCATTTTCCAAAAAAAGCCGCTGTAAGTTCCTGAAGGTATGTCCTTACCACAAGGTCAGTCATCAGCAATATTCCGTTTGGCTTCAGTAATTCCGCTACTTTCTTTACCGCATCCGCAGCATCAATATTTCTATGTAAAGCATTTACCGATATCACAACGTCATAACTATGCAAGGACATCTGCTGCTTATCCATGCCTTCTTCCAGATTCAGCATCTCAAACTCGACTCTCTCATATCCCGCAAGTTCTTTCTCTGCTTCCTGCAGAAAATATTTTGAAGAATCCGCATAAGTATAAGCCACGCTTACATCTTCCAGTGCATTCAAAAACTGTCTTGTAATTGCAGTGTCCCTTGTACCAATTTCTATAATCTGGAGTGGCTCTTTTCTGCGTTCTTCTGCCAGAAGCCTTAATCCCTGCACCAGTCTTTCCACTGTTTCCTCGCAGCCCGGAATCCTCCGAAGCAGCATATTCGGAGCCAAAGCCGGCTCTTTCTGGTAAAATACGTCCAGCGGAACTTCATTCCCAGTAACCATATGCTTCAGATACGGCTTCAGTTTATTAAAATACGTTTCCGTATCTCCAGCTTTTTCCGGTACAGCCACTTCCTTCCCGGTACGCGATAGTCTGCCGTCCTCTTCTCTCAGGATTCCTTCCTTCTTTAAAATTTCCAACCATCTTGCCACAGTATTCTTCTGTGTTTCCGTAATGCTCCCTTTTTCAAAAATTTCCTTCTGCGAAAGAACTTCCTTCTCTGATACAAAAATGCCTAACTCTATGAGTGTCTCCAGCATAAGCTGTACACATCTCTGGTCTGCATAGGCAAGGAAATTTTTGTATGCTGTCTTCCGTTCCTGCTGCATCTGCCAATTGCTGACATCATCCTTCAGTTCTTTCCAGCCCCCGCCAAAGATATCTGTGCCGTACAAATACGTTGTAACTTTAGAATCTTCCTGTATCGGCGCTCCGATATAAGCAGCCAGCGTTTTATTGCCATGACCATCACTAACTGTATCAACAACTGCATGAGCCACACCCGGAAACTCCTGAATCACATGTTCAATTTCTCCCAATTCAATCCTGTGTCCGCGAATCTTTACCTGATGGTCTTTTCTTCCCAAAAATTCAATTGTCTCATCATCCCAGATTCTTCCGAGATCGCCGGTCCGATACCATCTTCCATACTGATCTGTGATAAATTTCTGCCCCGTAAGCGCAGAATCTCCCCTATATCCTTTTGCTACACCAAAACCGCCAATCCAGAGTTCGCCTTCTGCCCAGTAAGGGCAATCCCTTCCATACTCATCCACAACACGATATGCCTGATATCTGAGTGGCTTTCCATAAGGAATAGATTTCCAGTTTTTCGGCATCGGCAGGGTAACATTCTGATAATTGGACCAGATACTTGCCTCTGTAGCTCCTCCCATAGCGACAAACTGGCAATCCTCTGTCCATGCCGCAACCCTCTGCGGGAGATCCATCCCAATCCAATCTCCAGAAAGCATAACCGCCCTGATCGGCAGTTTCTGTTTCATGGATTCCGCCCGTATCAAAAGCATATCCAGAAGCACCGGCACTGAATTCCAAACGGTAATCTGATATTTCAACACTTGTTCCAGCCAGTAATCCGCATTCCTTCTCTCCTGCTCTGGAAGCAATACCAATGTTCCTCCTGCGCCTAAAATTCCAAAAACATCATATACCGACAGGTCAAAATCCATAGCTGATACAGCCAGCGCCCGATCTGCACTTGTCACATGGTACTTTTCATTAATATCCTGAACCGTATTCCATGCGCTTTCATGCGCAATCTCTACACCCTTCGGAACACCTGTAGAGCCTGACGTCATGATGATATAGGCGCTGTCCTTCGGCGACACCTCTGGCAGTCTCACATTTTCCTGTCCCTCTTCCATACCTTCCATCACAAGGATTTCCGTACCTTCCGGCCAGTCCAGTTTTTCGGATAATTCCCGATTCGTGACCACATAGCGGACTCCCGTCTTCTCATGGATTAACGCTCTCCGATCTTTAGGCTGGCTTAAGCTGACCGGAAGGTATGAATTTCCGGAAAGCAAAATTCCTAGTGCCGCCTCGATCTGTTCTATCCCGCGCGGCAGGGTAAGTGCAACCGGGACTCCCTTAATATCCTTTTCTGAAATCCCTGCCGCCACTGCTGTCGCCCGTGCTTTTAATTCCCCATAGGAAACCGATCTTCCGCTTCCCGCATCAATAAGCGCAATATCTTCCGGGCAAACTTCCGCATGGTTCATAACAGCCCAATGCAGGCATTCCACACGCTCCGGCACTCCTGTACGCGCTGTATCTTCAATTTCTCTTTTTCTTTTTTCAGGAAGCACATCAAATCGCTGATTCCAGTCCTTCTTTCCCAATTCATGCAGAAGATTCTCAAAACACTCCAGCATATCCGGGATCATATTCTCCGGGAATAACTTATCCACGCTGTCCCATGTAAGCTGTACGCCATTTTCATCTTCATAACTCTGGAAGTCATTCCACACCTGCGGCGTTTGGGAAATCATATAGGAAAACTGCCCCAGTTCTTTCCGGAACGTATCATTTACCAACGGCGTTCCCAGATTGCAGGCAAAAACAACCGGCGCCACTGCCGATGCGTCTCCATACATCTGTGCAAGATCTCTCTGGACTTGCACGCCGGAATATGCCGTATACTTCATATCCTCATGGAGTTGCTTCTGGATCCTGTCTAGCAATTCTGCAAACGTCGGATTCCCTTCGCAGTCAATCTCCAGCAATAACAGTGTAGTGAAATCTGCTATCACGTCTTCCAATCCCTGCTGCTCTGTTTTCCGGTTAAAAAATGGAATATTAATAAGGAAACGATGATTCCTGCTCCACCGTTCCAAAACCGTCGCATATGCAGTAAGAAGAACCATTGCCGGAGTTGTCTGGTATTCCTTTGCCCGTACTTGCAGATGAGCCCACTCTTCCTTGCCAATCCTTACAATCCTGCGGTTGAATACAGTCTTTGTCACTTCCTGCGGCCGTTTTGCCAGTGGCAGGCCTGGCCCTTTCGGCAAATGCTCCAAGCGTTTTTTCCAGTATCCTTCTGCATTGTTTCTCTCTTCCTTATCTTCCTCTTTCTGCCGTTCCAGATAAGAAGCAAAATTCCACCCTTTTGATTCTGCCGGAAGGCTTTCTCCGCGATAGGCAGCCGCCAAATCCCTCAATAAGATCTGCAAACTCTGTACATCGGCAACCAAAAGTGCCATATCCACGTGCATGCGTGCCCTATTTTCAGGAAAAAGCGTAAGCTCTATTCCTGCCACTTCGCCTTCCTCGATCTTTAGCTTCCGATGGGATAAACGTTCTCTGACAGATACTGCCATTGCCTCTGCTTCCTCAGATGACATCCGTGAAAAATCATGAACCTTTATTTTTTCGCAATACGGCTTATCCAGGATTTTCTGTGTCCCGTCTTCCAGAAAGCAGGCACGCAGCATGGGATGATGATACTGCAGCACATTCCATGCTTTTTCCAGACGCTCCGGATCTATATTTCCCCCATCAAACTCTAAATACGCATGACAGTCTATTCCTCCAAGAGCCTGTTCTTCATCCCTGCCAACCCAATATGCATACTGTACGTCTGTTAAAGGAAACGGCTGTTTCATATCCTTTTCCGGCGTTATCTTAGATTCTTGCGCCCGTTTTTTGCCCGCTTTTTTCTTCATGCTGCGCTGGATCAGCGCCCACCAGCCTTCAAGGGTAGGATTTTCCATCAATGAACCGAATGAAACCTTAACCCCCTGTTTTCTCCACTGGTTTACCAGACGCATGATCGTCAGGGACGAAAGCCCAAGCTCCAGCAGATTTTCGGAATCCCCCAAATCTCTGGCTACCGGCAGCTTTTGTTTGATCTGTTCCTTTATCTCTATATATTCCATGATTCTGTCTCCTTCTATTTTTCCTGTGCCATCCGTTCTAATGCTTTCTTATCTATTTTTCCTACGCTGGTCAGTGGCCATGTCTCTACCCGTTCTATCTGATCCGGCATTTTATACGCCGCAACGCCTATTTCCCGCAGGAACCTGTGGATTTCCTGTAAATCGATCCCGGCTTCATCATCGGTCACAAGGAATGCAGATATCCGGTTTCCAAGGGTTTCATCCGGAACGCCGACAACGGCTGCCTCTTTGATTTTCGAATGCCTGCAAAGGTAAGCTTCAATCTCTGAAGGCATGATCTTTTCTCCGGCGCGGTTAATCTGCTCTTTGATCCTCCCGCCCAAACGTAACCTTCCGTCTTTCGTCCACATAGCTTTATCGCCCGTCCGGTAAAATCCGTCCGGCGTAAAGCTCTTTTTATTCGCTTCCTCCGCCATATAATAACCATCAATCGTATACGGGCCTCTGGATAATAATTCCCCAAAAACTCCTTCCGGTACGGCCTTATCTTCTTCATCCACAATCTTCACTTCATCCGCAGGAGACACCGGAGTTCCCTGGCATCTTGCAATCAGGGAACCTTCATCCTCCGGGCTAGTAAAGGACAGTAGCCCCTCCGCCGTACCAAATACCTGCATCAGTTTACACGGCCATTCTTCAATGATCTTATCTGCAAGGGAATCTTCCAGCATTGCGCCGCCCACCTGCAAAATTCGCAGGCTGGATATGTCATAATCTTCATCCCATTCCAACATTTCCATGCACACAGTAACCATAGCAGGAACCAATGCGGTAATCGTAACGCCTTCCTCTGTAATTGCGTCAAGAATATCGTCCGGGCTGGTCGCAGACGCAAGCACAACTTTTCCTCCCACATCCAGCGTACCTAAAAGCCCCGGGCAGCATAACGGAAAATTATGGGCTACCGGAAGAGACGTCAGATAAACGTCGCTGCTATCCAGGCGGCATCTTTTCGCGGACATACGGGCATTATACATATAATCCGTATGGGTGCGCGGAATCAGTTTCGGAACCCCTGTCGTCCCGCCGGACAGCAAAAGAACCGCCGTTTCATACCCATCCACAGCCGGAAATGCTCTATTTTCTCCACACGTTTCCGCAATCATTCCACTGATATCCCCGGATTCGCTATCTACAAATATATGCCGGATATATGAATATTTCTTTTTCATCGCATTTGCCATCGGCACATATGAAAATCCCAGATATTTCTCCGCCACAATATAAGCGGCCGGCTTTGCCAGTTCAATAATTCCTTCCAGTTCCGCCTCCCTGTGGGCCGGCAGCATCATGATCGGCACCGCCCCGATCTTGGAAAGCGCAAAAAACACGACCACAAAAGAAATCCTGTTCGGAAGCTGTACAAGCACTTTGTCTCCCTTTAAAATCCCTTTACGCAGAAAAGCTGCCGCAAGACAATCTGCTTTTTGCTTTAATTCCATATAACTGATCTCGTCTTCGCTGTCCGTGACCGCAGTTCTTTCTCCATATTTTTCCGCCCACTTATCAAGCTGTTCTCCAAAACTACATCTCTCCCAACCTTCCAGATACTCATATTTGCTCATATCTTTCTTATAACCCATTTGATTTATCTCCTTTCTTATGCACCGCCACATACGCAGCATATCCTTTGATCCTGACCGGATACAGGAACCAGCCCTGATCATTCCTGCCTTTTTCTATAATTTCCCCGTTTCTGACAGAGAAGAAATCCATTCCTCTTCCTAATCCAATACCGAGCGCTTTTACATACGCTTCTTTGGCCGCCCAGTACTGGAAAAACAAAAGCCGATCCTTCCTTTATTACATCTTCCGCTTCTTCTTCCGTATAAAAATTCCCGGCTATCTCCCAGTAATCCGGACATCCCGCCATTTCCTGCACATCCACTCCGATGTCCATTCCAACAGCGAATCCCGCCAATATGAATTCTCCCGAATGCGAAATATTAAAATCTACGGTCTGCTTTCCTGCAATCTTTTTATGATAAGGCTTGCCCCGTTCACTGACAAAAAAATCAATCGTTTCCACATCTAAATATCTTTTCAAGAGAAGCCGCACGACAACCTTCCCGGCTATATAACGCATCCTGTCTTCCGAAAAGCGGAATCTTCCGACCTGCTCCGATTCCTGCCCACTCAGGATATATTCATGGTTCACCCAGAAATCTGTCATTTCCGGCCAGCAGATGCACCATATATGTATCTCATTTTCACGGATACAAAGTTTGCCTGCCGCCAGAAATTCCTTCGCTCCATACCGTTTAATCTCCATCTTTTATTCCCGGCAGGCGCCTTATAACTTCACTTATTACTTCGTCTTCGTAATCCCGTAAATAAAAATGTCCTCCCGGAAATATCCGGTAGCTAAAATCATTATCCGTATACTTTCCCCATTCGCAGATTGCGCTCTCATCCGCTTCGCCATCCTTTTCTCCGCCAAATGCAGCGATAGGCGCATGCAGTACTATTCCCGTCTTGTCATAATATGTTTCATCCATGGTAAAATCTGCCCGTAGCATAGGCAGAAAGAAATCCAATAATTCCTGATTCTCCAGTATCTCTTTTGGCGTCCCTTCAAATCTTCCCAGTTCCCTCTTAAACTCTTCATCCGGAAGATGATAGATCGGCTTCGGCTCCGGAATACTGGGAATCCGGCTACCGGAAATAAACAGACAGCTCGCTGTATATCCGACCGCTTCCAATCTCTTTTCCAGCTCATAGGCAATCTTACCGCCCATACTGTGCCCCCATAAGGCATACGGTCCATCCACAACCTCTCTTACTGCCTCTTCCAGATCATCTAACATAACCGGCATATCTATATACGGCTTCTCCATGATCCGTTCTTCCCTTCCCGGAAGCTGAACCAGACATACCGTTACTTTTCCCTGCATCTTTTTCGCCCACTGGTTATAAGCAGAATGCGCCGCCCCCCGCAAACGGCAGACAAAACAAAGTTATTTTCTCTTTGTTAATATTTTCTGTATTTTTTATCAACTTCAAATTCACTTTTATGTTCCTCTTGCATCATGTTCTTTTTTATTCTGTTTATTATCATTTTGTGATATGCTTTTCCCAAGCATTTCTTATTCCTATCCAGGATTAGTTAACTCTAACTCTTTGTCAAAAAAAAATTATTGATCCATCCCAATATTAAACCGGACGCCAAAACAATATGCGCTACCATAATCCCGTTTACGACCAGGAAATATCCGGTTACAGAAAAAACACCTGCTATCGCGCATTCAATAATTAAAATTGCCCTCGCGCGCATACCATAAACTTTCTTTTCTTTCTCATCCAGTTTCTTACTGCTGGCATCCACCGGTGCCATAACAAATATGACTCCAACTGCAGCAAGCCATATGATCCGTATTTGCCACATCACAGCCGAACCAGACGCCAGATACTGACCGCACAGAAGGACAAGGATACTGGAAACAACCATGCAGCTCCCTGCTTTTTCTAAATGAATCCCTCCGGCATACTGCCTTAGAACAGTAAAGGGCAATAAAAAAGACTAGCATCTCCAGCCAATTCCCCGTTACAATGCCAAGTATGACAATGATAAGGTATATTGCCACCCTGCCCAGCAGTACGCCGTAAGCATATTCATACAGCCTGCGGTCTTTCTCTTCAAGAATCCCGTTCCTGTTTTGCACTTCAAAAAGCCAGCCGGTAGTTTTTTTTCCACACTAGAATTTCCTCATTTTCTTAACTTCTTCCGGCTCTTCTTCCTGATAGTACAGCCAGTTGCACGCCAGATTTGCCGTATATGCCGTCAGGCAGAGTGCAAGACAGTTTACAACTCCAAGTACTTTGATACCCAAGCTTTTTCTGATTGTTTTTTTCATAGTTACATGCCTCCATTTTTTTCCGATAGTTTACACAAAAATCGCCCTTTTTTCAATTACCGTGGCAAAAACGGTAACTTTTTGGGCGATTTTTGCACATCTTTATTTTATTGTAAAGATCAGCTTAACAGAGAACTCCTGTTCTCCGACCTCCACTCTCATAATTCCAGCATACTTTTTAACCAGTTTTCCAACCGTATGCAGTCCGATCCCGTGACTGTCTGCATCTCTTTTGGTGCTTATGTACCGGTCCTTGTCCTTTAACAGTGGAACAACATACCCGTTGCAAAATTCCATAACAAGGAAATGTTCCTCATTTCCCATATACATCCTGCATTCCACATATCGGCCATCTTTTGTCTTTTCTGCCGCTTCCAGTGCGTTATCCAAAAGATTACCTACGATTGAGATCATATCCAGTTCTTCCAGAAAGTCCAGCCTGAGATCATTACCCAGGGTAATCTTATAGGAAATATTCTTAGATTCCGCAAGGAATTTCCTTTCGCACAGGATGCTGTTCAAGATCGGGTGTTCGCAATACACACCTTTTTGAAGGCTCTGAATCCGGACACCTAAATGTTCCATAATCTCCTTAACCTCTTGATTTTCTCCTTCTTCCATCAAACCGGCTACTGTACAAATAAATTTATTTATATCGTGTAAGAATGCCCTGTTATCCTCATTGACCTTATTCATATACTGTAAATTAGCAATCTCCGCCCTGCTTTTCTGGTAAAGCCGGTCCATCTTCTTCACTTCTTCTGATTTCTCTACAAACCGGTCAAACACTGAGAAAATGAAGATATTCGTCAATAGCAGCAGCGAAGCTCCTACCGGAACCATAACCCTGTTCATTCCTTCAAAAGAAATATTTGAATAAAACACACATCCTAATATAATGATCGTAGCGGTTGGCAGCATGAGCAGCACAGTAAAAGTTTTATTCTCAATCGTCAGATAATTCCTTTTTCTCGTTACCTGATTAATGCATTTAATAAACAGAAATGTCATGGTACTCATTAGTAGTAGCGCTAATGTTTTTTTCTATTTCCGTCCCAAAACCCTCAGATGCACCAGTCACGCCATACGCATTCGTAAGCGTTGCAAAGAGAAATTCAGGAATAATTGCCAGCACATAATAGCAGCATACTATAACCAGCTTCTTCCATATATTTCCCCGGAACACAACCATTGACACAATCATATACGTTACCGGAATCATTACCATATTAAATACTGAGGATTCCAAGTGGTTGATTCCGAGCATTATCAGCGCTACGACAAAATATATGAGAAATTTTCCCCAAAAGTTTTCTCTTCTGTATGGAAGCATGTTCTTTTCCAGATCTTCCAACAGATACATCTGAAGAAGGCAGATCAAAAAATCTCTTACTATCATACCATGCCGTTCCTTTCCCCAAGAAACATGATCAGAGCGTCAGCAAACTGACCTTTTCTCGACCTTGAAACATTCAATTGGATTCCCATCTGTAGCAGCGCCACATTCTTTTCCAATCCTTCCACTTTCGCCAGATTTACAATATAACTGTTATGTGCATACTCAAATCCCCTTCCGGCCAGACGTTCATATAAATCGCCTAAAGATCCTTACAATGCATCTCATCTATCTCCCCCTGCCTAGCAACGTATATAGAGCAACCCCTTTTCGCCAGACAGATATATAAAATGTCTTCCGTATAGATACGAATTACTCTTCCCGCTGATGTAACCGTCACGGAAGAATCTCCACAGTGCAATTTTACTTTTGATAAAATTGCAGGGATTTCCCTTTTTAGACTTCTGTCATGCAAGTCTTTCATAATATACCGGAACGGCTGCCCAATATTGATGCTGTCTGAAGTCGGTTCAAAGTATCCGGAGCAGAACACCAATATCGCTGCCCTATTGTATTCCCTCAGCTTCAGTACCGATTTATTCCCATCCAATCCGGGCATACGCATATCCATAAAGACCAAATCATGCAAAATATCAGCATTTTTCAGTAGTTCCTTTCCTGACTCGTATTCATAAAACCGTATCTCGCTCTTAGGAAGAATCCCTTCCGTTTCTATAACCTTCTCTATTTTCTCCCTGTAATTTTTATCATCATCGCAAATTGCTATTTTATACATCTATGTCCTCCTAAGTTAGTTTTCTCTAACCCTCTTTCATAAAAAATCCATCCTGCAGAATCTGAATCCTATGATCATTTACTCTTCCTATAGTTCGGGTTCCAAATCTGCAAAGATGGGATCAGCAAAAAATTCCTGTATTGTGACATCCAATCCATCGCATATCTTTTTTATTGTAACTACGCCAGCATTCTTACTCTGACCATACAAAATATTCTTTAATGTTGAAGGGAGGAACGCCAGAACATACCCGCCGCCTCATTCACTGTGATATCTTTCTGATTAATCAGATCGTTTAAACGATAT
>ENA-OQJI01000113-OQJI01000113.1-human-gut-metagenome-genome-assembly--contig:-NODE-113-length-18669-cov-2.048107_pt1 | contig 18669 bp, 17 predicted proteins | sample MGYA00242602_ERZ504768 | MGnify/ENA primary metagenome ERZ504768 (study PRJEB26092, sample SAMD00036368) | human gut metagenome | host: Homo sapiens | study: EMG produced TPA metagenomics assembly of...
TGCTATGCGGACTTCCATTGCCTTTTTGTTCATCGTCCTCTATATTATCCAGCAGCTGATTTACACGCTGGCTTACCCTTCCTCCTGCAATACGCAGCTGGTTGATGCGTGCGTCAAGCGTCCGCATACTTTCTTGTCTTGTCTGGAAAACCTTGTGCTGTATAGACGTCAGCATAGTAGCAATGGTATCAACCGGATTGTAAGCTTCGTCTATCGTATCTGTATATTCTTCCTGGATGATATTGTCCACTTGAGTTGAGTCGGGCTTGCCGGGAGAAAATACATCGGCAAGTCTGCGGAAAAACTTTTTGGGTTTATGATGAATAGTATATGAGTTACGGTGTGTAACCACGCGTCGGCGTACATGCGTGCTGCTCAATATGGAGTCTTGCTGCATAATCAGACTATCCAGCTGCTGCCGGTACAATTCGTCTGTGGGGCTTTGCTTCATGGCTTCGAGCACCAGTACCATGTTTTGCTCTTTATTCCGCAGCAATGAACGTACTGTATCCAGACGCATCTGTTGCAATGTATCAGTCAGAAGTTGCTGAAGAGAGTCTATAAGGGCGCTGGCTTCTTTCATCGCCCTTTTGTATTTAGGATATTCATTAAGTCGTCCGATACGTAATGTCTGTCCGATAATTTCTGCTTCGTATAGTTGGGTTACAATCTGGTGCGTTGTTTTCCTCCGGTTACTGATTGTTTCTTCCAGTCCCGTAGGCGTAGTGAGCAATGTCATTTGCTGGTGAATGTATCCGATAGCTCCGAAAAGCAAGCAAATGAGTAAAATATATCCGAAGGCAATTTTCGTTGAAGTAGAAAACATAGTCAGACTCCTTTTCCCGTTTTATATCTGAATCTGAGATAATACATAATTCCGGCACTGGTCAAGCCGAACGGGAAAGCCATCCATATACCGGTGATTCCCCAGTCGAAAACAAAGCCGAACAAGTATCCCAAAGGAAGTGATATAATGAAATAAGCAATAAATGAGAACAACATCATCAGGCGTACATCGGCAATGCCTCGCAAGGAATTGGCAAAATTGATTTGCAGTCCGTCGCCAAACTGGTAAAGAAGGAACGGAATAATAACCTGGGCTACCATGGCAGCAACAGTTGCGTCATCCGTAAACCATCCGCCCAAGTGGTTACGCAGCAGGTAAATAGGTATGGATGTACAGACTATCATAATCAGAATGATGTGAAAACCAATGTTTGCTGTACGTCTTACATTGACTATATCCCTCTGTCCTAGAAAGTTACTGATGCGTACAGATACAGCAGCTCCCATGCCATAATACATCATGAAGCATATTTGTGAAACAGCAATCATAATCTGATAGCTGGCAAGCTCTGCACTTCCCAGCCAACCAACCATGATCGCACTCAGGCTGAAGGAAGCTGTTTCCATTCCCATTTGTGCTGCAATGGGCCATCCTAGTCTGTTCAGCAAGCTAAAATCTGTTCTGTTGATTTTTCCCAGTCGGAAACCTTCTCTGAAACTCTGGTAACGACGGGTACCGAAAAACAGAACCAGATAAGCTATGACCATAAGAATACGTGATACCATTGTAGATATACCTGCACCTAGAAGGCCTAGTTCGGGCATACCAAGCTTACCGTAAATAAGGATATAGTTGCCGATAATATTCAGAATGTTACCACTTAATAATATCCACATGGATACTTTGGTATCGGTAATTCCATCGGAGAACTGTTTGAATCCGTTGAACCATAATACGAATGGCAGAGAAACCAGCAATACCATAAAGTAAGGACGCATATGCGGTATCAGCTCATCAGGCTGCCCCATACGGTCAAGGTTCAGATAAAGTATAGTCATTACCAGGCATACGATCGCTGCCAGTACAGTATTGGCTGCAAGGCTGTTTTTTAAGCGTTCTTCCTACCTCGCTTACTTTGTGCTGTCCGAACAGACTGCCCACAACAGGCGTCAGTCCATAGGCAAATCCTGTACTGAAGATAATGGCAAGATTGAACATGTTATTGACGAAGCTGGCAGCAGCCAGTTCTGTCGTACTGTGATGTCCGATCATCAGCGTATCAGCAAATCCCAATACGATAACTCCTATCTGCCCGATGACAATAGGAAGGCCTAATGATAATAATGCGCGGTAATGTGACTGACTCATTTGATAGCTTTATAATATAGAATGTTACAATTCTCGGGTACAAAAGTACGGCATGCCGTATCTTGTATCTGTCCGACCGTTACCGAACGGTATTTTCCTACTTCCAGATTTATATCTTCCGCGTGTCCAAGCAATTCAAAGAATGCAAGGTTGGTTGCTACATTCAGGTAATTGATGTTGTTGAAAATTTGTTCGCTTTCGTAGCGGTTCTTTACCTTCTCCAGTTCTTCTTCGGCTACCGGAATCGTTTTCAGTTTGTCGAGCTCCTGCCATACAGCCTCTTCTGCCTGCTCCAGGGTGATGCCCGAAGCTGGTTTTCCTGTAATATGCAGCAAACCCTCGTCGAGGCTTCCCGAAATATAGGCGTCGATGGAGGTAAAGAGTTTTTTCTCTTGTACCAATGTCTGTATGAATCGCGATGAACGTCCGTTTGAAAGCAAGTCGGTTATGATGTCGAATACGTGATATTCGGCATGGAACCGGTTACACATATGAAAGGCCATATATAAAGCATCTACCGGAACTTTTCGTTCTACGCTGCGTCGGCGTATCGCTGTTTGAGGCTTTTCTGCCGGCAATTCACGTTTGGGTATATTGCGTGAAGGTATCGGACCGAACCATTTCTCAGCCAGACGGACAGTTTCTTCAAATGAAATATGACCTGTAACTGCCAGAATCGCATTGTTAGGAGCATAGAAACGATAGAAAAAGTTCTTGACTTCATCTAGTGTAGCATTGGCTATGTGGCTGATTTCCTTACCGATGGTCGGCCAGCGGTATGGATGATCCTGGTAAGCCATTTCGCGCAGCAAATGTGATGCGTCGCCATAAGGCTGGTTCAGATTCCGTTGCTTGAACTCTTCAATTACTACCTGTCGCTGTACTTCCAGGCTTTGCGGGCTGAAGTCGAGGCTCAGCATGCGGTCGCTTTCCAGCCAGAATCCTGTTTCTACGTTCTGATAGGGAAGGGTAATGTAATAATTAGTAATGTCATTGTTGGTCCATGCATTGTTTTCCCCACCGGCATTTTGTACCGGTGCATCGTAATCGGGAATATTCACTGAACCGCCGAACATCAGATGCTCAAACAGGTGAGCAAAACCGGTATGCTCCGGATCTTCGTCGCGTGCTCCTACATCGTACAGCAAATTGAGGGCAACCATTTGGGTTGAGTTGTCCTCATTGTGTACGATACGCAGCCCGTTGGGCAATGTATGATGGTTTACTTGTATCATTCTTTATCCGATTTCTCTATTACAGAAGCTTTCAGTATACGTACATCCTTTTCCGGACGGTCTGTACGGTTGGTTTTTACAGCTTCGATACGTGCTACAACATCCATTCCGTCTACTACCTCTCCAAATATGGTATAGCTGCCGTCAAGATGTGGAGCTCCGCCTACTGTAGTATATGCCTGAATCTGTTCACGGGTAAATTTCAGAGCAGGTTCTTTCTTAACCTCAGCACGTGCTTGTGCTTCCAGTGTATCTTGCAGTGCCATCAGGCCTTCCATATCGTTTGCTTTACGCATCTTATAGATTTCTTTCATGTGCTTGCGTGCCAAAGCCTGAAATACGGTGTCTAGTCTGGCTTCGTTCAGCTGGTTCTCCATATTGATCATCTGTGCTTCAGAGAATTTTCTTCCGGTTACAATATAAAACTGGCAGCCTGATGATTCTCTGTTGGGATTGACTTCATCGCCCTGACGTGCAGCAGCAAGTACACCTCTTTTGTGGAAAAATTTCGGATTGATTTCTGCAGGAATAGTATAGCCTACATCACCGGTTCCTAAAGTTGTTGTGGTGTCGGTAGCAGTCTTGCTTTGCGGATCACCTGCCTGAATCATGAAGTTTTTGATAACGCGGTGGAAAAGTGTACTGTCGTATACCCCTTCTTTCACCAGTTTTATGAAATTGTCACGGTGCTTAGGCGTTTCGTCATACAACTTTACAATAATATTTCCCATCGTGGTTTCCAGACATACAAGTGTTTCGTTTCCAGTCATCATAGATTTTCTTTTTTGACTTCCGGTGCATGCGGCCATGCAACAGAGAATCAGGGTGAATAAAATGATTGTTTTCTTCATACAGTGTGTGTTTTGTCTGCAAAGTTACAAAAAAGCCGTATCATTTCAGGATATTGTTTTTTTTGCTTTTGTAGCTACCCGATATGGCTGTCTTTTCAATTTATCGGGAAGAATAAAAAAACATCAGCATATTTTGGGGAAAACATGCTGTTTATGTTTTTATTTTTGTACAAATACAGAAGCTTTTGTACGATTTATTTTGAGACTTCTAGCATTCTTATAATCAGGATCTTATTCTGTTAAGCTAAGCATCTGTGCTTCCTGAGGAACATAATCTCCCTGGAAGAAACGGCTGGCACGAAGCAGGTGTCGCCAGATACTTACCAACTCTTGTGATTCCTGAAGAATGTTCAGATATACCATCGAGCTTTCAGGCTTGTGCTGTCTGCTTCCTGCATGCGGTTCATCTGCTGTTTGCGCAATGCTGATATCTTATTCTTCAAAGCATCACCTTTTACTAAAATATCATCGGCTTCGGCATAGTTGTTGTTTTCGATGACTGTTTGAGTACGATCCATCAGCTGACAGAGTTCTTCACGTATTGGTAAGAATTCTGCGATGCAATCTTTTGATATCGGGTTGAAGTTGTTGTCTACGTGTTCCTTACAAGGTTCACAAATACGCTTCAAGCAGTATAACATCTGTTCGCAGCTGTTACTTCCCAGGTGGAACCATGTATTCTTTTCGATAGCAATAGGAATAGGTATACGACGTAAACCGAGAATTTCTTTACGACGACGTTTTTTCAACATTTTCTTTTGATCGTCGGTTGAACTCATTACTTTCTTCAACTGTTTCAAGTCTTCGTTGATGAATCCGTCGGTTACTTGCATATAAGCCTGTTCGGTATAGTTGATGTAGTCGGTCAATGTTTCTTTCACGTGCAGACGGAGCAGTGACAAGACTTCTGCTTTGTCTTTGCTTGCCATCATACGTTTGAACGTATCGTCCTGCTGTTCTGCCTTTTCTTTCTTGCTGTATTTAATGTTACTGCGAACCAGCAAGAATACTGCAACACAGATGAAGATAAACATTCCAACAAAGCTAGTGTAGAACATGATGGCAGTAACCAGTGCACAGATAGTAAAGGCTACGAAAGCTGTAATGAACCATCCGCCGATAACTGACAGCATTCCAGTGATACGGTATACAGCGCTTTCACGTCCCCAAGCACGGTCGGCAAGTGAAGAACCCATAGCTACGATAAAGGTAACGTATGTAGTAGAAAGCGGCAACTTCATTGTTGTACCGATAATGATCAACAAACCAGAAAGTACCAGATTGACTGCTGCACGAACCATATCGAATGCTGCTCCATTTTCCAGGATAACTTCATCCTTGTTGAAACGGCTGTCTATCCAGCGGCGCATTCCTACCGGAATTACTTTTACCATGAATTCATTAATCGTTGTGGCGCGGCGTACGATGGTACGTGCCAGAGCAGATGAGCCGAACATTTCGTCACCCTCTTCCTGACGTGCCAGGTCGACAGATGTCTTGATTACGTTTTTAGCTTTCTTAGAGGTAGCAAGTGCATATACCATGATGATACCCGAAGCAAGCAGGAAGATGGCCGGAGTCTTGGCAGATGACATAAGAGAACTCATCATGAAGTCGTGTATACCTGCACCGTTCGAATTGGCAACGTAGTCGGTATAAGCTGAGAAACCGGCAAGAGGTACACCGATAAAGTTTACAAGGTCGTTTCCAGCAAAAGCCAGAGCCAGTGCGAAAGTACCGAGTAATACGATGATGCGGAATACGTTTACCTTACACCAGTGAAGAATCTGCATTAGCAATGTAAAGAAAACAAAGCATCCGGCTACAAGTAATGTCGTGTTTTGATCTATCCAGGCAAGTGATTCAGCACTCATAAACGGTGCACTTTTCAAGCCTTTGATCAGAACGAAATATGAAAGTGATGTGACTGAAATTCCTCCGAATATACCAATTGTCCAGGAAAGATGTTTTTTTATAGTTGAAACTGAAAATGATTCGGGATATATACTGAACAAGAGTTCCGGCAATAAATGCGATAGCGACAGAGAGGAAGATACCCATGATAACGGACAATGCTTTTTCGGTGTTCATCATATCTCCCAATGAAAGAAGACCGGTTTCATCGCCGATAATTTTCAGAATAGCCAGAATAAATGTACCTCCCAATAATTCGAATACCATTGAAACGGTGGTTGAGGTAGGTAACCCCAGCGTGTTAAATACGTCCAGCAGCACAACATCCGTTACCATGACGGCAAGCAGGATACACATAATTTCATAGAAACTGAAATTGGCGGGTTGGAAAATGCCGTGCCGGGCGATGTCCATCATGCCGTTACTCAAAATAGCTCCGGCAAAAACGCCGACTGCCGCTACAATGATAATTGTCCTGTACCGGGCAACCTTTGCACCTACGGCGGAGTTCATGAAGTTAACTGCATCATTGCTGACACCTACCAGAAGGTCGAATATTGCCAGCATAAAAAGGAAAATTACAATTCCCAAGTAAAGAGTTTCCATATACTACTATAAAATGAATTTTTCAGTGTCGCAAAGGTATGCAGGGGGTATTATATTGAAATGTCATAAATGTTACAATCGTGTTACAAAATGAAAAAGGGATTTTTTAGAATTTCTTCGCATGTTTATCTACTGGAAATTCGTAACTTTGTGCCCTAAACATAGAATTATTATAGTAATTACTAAAATATTATAGCAATGTCAGAGTCAAAGAGAATAAAAACTGCCTTGGTATCGGTATACCATAAGGATGGTTTAGATGCAATCATTCGTCGTTTGGCGGAAGAAGGTGTAGAATTTTTGTCTACCGGCGGTACACGTCATTTTATTGAAAGTTTGGGTTATCCCTGTCATGCAGTGGAAGATCTGACTGGATATCCTTCTATTCTGGGTGGTCGCGTAAAGACACTTCATCCGAAAGTGTTTGGTGGTATTTTATGCCGTCGTGAACTGGAAGAAGACCGTCAGCAGGTTACTCAGTATGAAATACCTGAAATAGATCTGGTGATTGTCGATCTTTATCCGTTTGAAGATACAGTTGCTTCAGGAGCCGATGCTCAGTCTATTATCGAAAAGATTGACATAGGTGGTATCTCATTGATTCGTGCAGCAGCGAAAAACTTCAATGATGTAGTTATCGTAGCAAGTAAAGCTCAGTATAAGCCGTTCCTTGATATCATTACAGAAAACGGTGCGGTTACTACTCGTGAAGAACGTCGCTGGTTTGCTAAAGAAGCATTTGCCGTTTCTTCTCATTATGATTCAGCTATCTTCGGATGGTTCGATGGAGGTGAAGATTCTGCATTCCGTTGTGCTGCTGAAGAACCGAAAGTATTGCGCTATGGTGAAAATCCTCATCAGAAAGGTGTTTTCTTCGGCGATTTGAACAAGATGTTCGATCAGATTCATGGAAAAGAAATTTCATACAACAATCTGCTTGACATCAATGCAGCAGTTGATTTGATTGATGAGTTCAAGGGAGAAACAACATTTGCTATCCTGAAGCACAATAATGCTTGTGGTCTGGCTTCTCGTCCTGTATTGGTAGATGCCTGGCGTGCTGCATTGGCAGGAGATCCTGTTTCTGCTTTCGGTGGTGTGCTTGTAACAAATACTGTAGTAGACCGTGCTACAGCCGAAGAAATCAATGGTTTGTTCTTCGAAGTTATTATTGCTCCTGATTACGATGTAGATGCTTTACAGATTCTTACTCAAAAGAAGAATCGCATCATTCTGGTTCGCAAAGAAGCTGAAACTCCGAAAAAACAGTTCCGTTCTTTGTTGAACGGTGTATTGGTTCAGGATCGTGATTTGAAGACTGAAACTCGTGACGATTTGAAACAGGTTTCTGAAAAAGCTCCTTCGGATGCTGAAATAGACGATATGCTTTTTGCTAACAAGATTGTAAAACAAAGCAAGAGCAATGCAATTGTACTGGCTAAAGGAAAACAGCTTGTAGCTAGTGGAGTTGGTCAGACTTCACGCGTTGATGCATTGAAGCAGGCTATCGAAAAAGCTAAGTCTTTCGGATTCGACCTGAATGGTGCTGTTATGGCTAGTGATGCTTTCTTCCCCTTCCCCGACTGTGTAGAACTTGCAGATAAGGAAGGTATTAAAGCTGTCATCCAGCCGGGTGGTTCAGTGAAAGATGAACTCACTTTCCAGTATTGCAATGAACATGGTGTAGCTATGGTCATTACTGGAGTGCGTCATTTCAAGCATTAATATTTACATAAGGAATATAAATAATGAGGAATAAAGGCTTTCCGTGGGGAATTGCATGAGGCGAGGCTGTATAAGTCTTTATTCTTCATTATATATTTATATTTTCCATATTAATTTAATAAGATCCTTTTATTACAGAGAAGAAAGATTATGGGATTATTTTCTTTTACACAAGAAATAGCAATGGATCTTGGAACTGCCAATACCATTATATTGAGCAATGACAAGATTGTAGTGGATGAGCCATCGGTGGTAGCACTCGACCGTCGCACTGACAAAATGATTGCTGTCGGTGAACGTGCAAAACTGATGTATGAAAAGGAAAACCCAAACATCCGTACTGTGCGCCCGCTTCGTGATGGTGTGATTGCCGACTTTAATGCGTGCGAGCAGATGATGCGTGGTTTGATAAAGAAAGTGAATACGGGGCGCCGTTTGTTTACTCCTTCACTTCGTATGGTGATTGGTGTTCCTTCTGGTTCTACTGAAGTAGAGCTGAGAGCAGTACGCGATAGTGCTGAACATGCGGGCGGACGTGATGTATATCTGATTTTTGAGCCAATGGCAGCTGCTATCGGTATCGGACTGGATGTAGAAGCTCCGGAAGGTAATATGATTGTAGATATAGGTGGTGGTTCTACCGAAATTGCGGTTATTTCATTGGGAGGTATTGTGTCGAACAATTCTATCCGTATTGCCGGAGATGATTTGACAGCCGATATTCAGGAATATATGAGCCGTCAGCATAATGTGAAGGTGAGTGAACGTATGGCAGAACGTATCAAGATTCATGTGGGAGCTGCCTTGACAGATTTGGGAGAGGATGCTCCGGAAGACTATATTGTGCGTGGACCTAACCGAATTACTGCATTGCCGATGGAAGTTCCGGTTTGTTACCAGGAAATTGCTCATTGTCTGGAAAAGAGCATTGCTAAGATAGAGACTGCAATTCTGAGCGCATTGGAAAATACTCCTCCAGAATTGTATGCTGATATCGTGAGCAACGGTATTTATCTGGCTGGTGGTGGCGCATTGTTGCGTGGACTCGATAAACGTTTGACTGACAAGATCAATATTCCGTTCCATATAGCCGAAGACCCCTTGCTGAGTGTAGCTAAAGGTACAGGTATTGCACTGAAGAACGTCGATCGTTTTTCATTCTTGATGAGATAAAACTTCCATTGAAGCATTATTTATGGAAGTTGCGGGGCCTTGAAAGATTATGGCTCCGCGTTAATCTTGATATTTCTCTTCTCTGATAGGTTGTAGGTATGCGAAATCTGCTAAACTTTTTATTGAAATATGATTATTGGCTGCTCTTTGTCTTCTTAGAGGTAGTGAGCTTCATTTTGCTGTTTCGTTTCAACAGCTATCAGGGGAGTGTCTTTTTTACTTCAGCCAATCGTATTGCCGGAAACATTTATGAAGTAGCCAGCGAGATTACTTCTTATTTCGGGTTGCATACGGTAAACCGTGATTTGGTACGCCGTAATGTAGAACTGGAATTGCAAGTTGAGTCTTTGAGTAAAGCACTTAAAGCTTATACACGCGATACTACCGAAGTAGAAAAGAATTATAAAGATGTGCTGGCTGATTATTCTATCTATCCGGCTCAGGTGGTGAATAACAGTCTGACACACGTTGATAATTACATAACAATCAATAAGGGTTCTGCTGATAGTATTTGTGCTGAAATGGGGGTAGTGAGCGGAAATGGAATTGTTGGCATTGTATATCAGACTTCGGCTCATTATGCCATTGTTTTACCAGTCTTGAATTCGAAAAGCAGTATCAGTTGTAAAATACGTCGGACAGATTATTTCGGTTCTTTAAAATGGAGTGGAGGTTCTTCACTTTATGCCTGGCTTAGGGATATTCCGCGACATTCTGAGTTCTCGTTAGGCGATACAGTTGTGACTAGCGGGCATAGTGCTGTATTTCCGGAAGGTATTCCTGTGGGAATGGTAGATGATATAATGGATAGTCATGACGGGTTGTCGTATGTGTTGAAAGTAAAACTGTTTACCGATTTTGCTCGTCTGAACGATGTAAATGTGATTAGTGCTCGTGGACAGTCAGAACAGGCTGTACTCGAAGATAATATAAAATAAAGGATATGGTATTGTTCTTACATAGACTGGGCTGGTTTGTGTTTCTGGTACTGCTTCAGGTACTGGTACTGAACCATGTGCATATCTTAGGCTATGCAACTCCTATGCTTTATATCTATTATATATTGATATTGAATGCTGAACTCCGCGTAAATCGTTGTTGTTGCAGGCATTCTTTATTGGACTTTGCATTGATATATTTAGTAATACTCCCGGCATGAATGCGGCAGCGGCTACAATGATGGCTTTTACCCGTCGTCCGTTACTGCGTATGCAGATGCTTCGTGATGTGACTGACGATTATGTTCCCGGCATTCGCTCAATGGGATTCTATCCGTTTTTCAGGTATGTTCTGAGTGAAACGGTGGTATTTATTGTGACTTTGCAGGTTATCGATGCTTTTACCTTTTTCCGCATGAGTGAGCTGATGTGGAAAATTCTGACAGATACATTGATGACGATTGTCGGTATTATTTGTATAGACACTATAAGGAGGAAGAAGTAGTGGATAGAAATTATAAGCTGGCAAAAAGAAGATATGTAATAGGTGGCGTCGTGCTGACGGTAGTTGTTCTTTTTATCATTCGCTTGTTTGCCTTACAAATATTGAGTGACGATTATAGAAAGAATGCAGACAGTAATGCCTTTCTGAAAAAAATCCAATATCCGAGTCGTGGAGTAATATACGACCGTACGGGTAAGCTGTTGGTTTATAATCAGCCTGCTTATGATATTACGGTGGTAATGAAGGAAATTACTTCACTGGATACGCTGGACTTGTGTCGTACGCTGAGGATTACCCCTGAATTTTTACGGCGTAAGTTTCGCGATCTGAAAGATCGTCGTTTAAATCCTGGTTATTCGCCTTATACCAATCAAGTCTTTCTTACCCAACTTTCAGCTGAAGATTGTGGGGTTTTTCAAGAGAAGCTTTTTAAAATTTCCCGGTTTTTATATTCAAAGACGTACTATTCGTCAGTATAATTACAATTCGGGGGCACATATATTAGGAGATATAGGGGAAGTTTCCAAACAGGAAATGGAGGATGATGAATATTATCTGCCCGGTGATTTTATTGGAAAGCTGGGAGTGGAACGCTCTTATGAGAAACAACTTCGAGGAGAAAAGGGAGTTGAAGTACTGCTTCGTGATGCGCATGGCCGTATTCAGGGCAATTATATGGAAGGTAAATTTGATAAAGCTCCTGTTCCGGGCAAGAACTTGACATTAAGTCTGGATATTGAGCTTCAGATGTTGGGTGAAAGGCTGCTGGAAGGGAAAATTGGAAGTATTGTTGCTATTGAGCCTTCTACGGGTGAGGTACTATGCCTTGTTTCATCGCCAACTTATGATCCCAGTCTGATGATTGGACGTGACAGAGGAAAGAATCATTTAGCTATGTCAAAGGACCCTTGGAAACCCTTGCTGAACCGTGCTATAATGGGAGCTTACCCTCCGGGATCTACATTTAAAACTACTCAGGCCTTGACTTTTCTTCAGGAAGGAATTATTAATACAGGAACCATGTATCCATGCTCTGGAGGATTCTCTTACCGTGGACTTCATGTGGGATGCCATGCTCATCCTTCGCCTCTGTCTTTGATTCCTGCCATTGCAACTTCTTGTAATGGTTATTTTTGCTGGGGATTGTATTATATGATTGGTGCACGACAGAAATATGGTTCTGTGCAGAAGGCGATGAATACCTGGCGTGATTACATGGTTTCAATGGGATTTGGCTATCAGTTGGGAATTGACTTGCCGGGAGAAAAACGTGGAATGATTCCTAATGCACAGTATTATGATAAGGCATACCGCCGTTCATGGAATGGTTTGACTATTATTAGTATTTCAATCGGACAGGGAGAAGTTACTGCTACTCCATTACAGATTGCCAACTTGGGTGCTACTATAGCCAATCGGGGATATTTTGTAACTCCTCATGTCGTAAAGGAAATAGAAGGAGAGTCTATTGATTCGATTTATACAACTCGCCGGTATACGAAAGTAGATAAAGGGCATTATGAAGAAGTTGTACAGGGCATGCGTTCGGCTGTGCTTGGAGGTACATGCCGTACGGCAAATATTCCAGAACTGGAAATCTGCGGAAAAACGGGTACAGCGCAAAATCATGGAAAGGACCATTCTGCATTTATGGGATTTGCTCCGATGAATAATCCGAAGATAGCGATTGCTGTTTATGTAGAGAATGGAGGATGGGGAGCCACATATGGGGTTCCTATCGGAAAATTGATGATAGAAAAGTATTTGACTGGTAAGCTGACTGCGGAAGACGAGGCGTTGGCAACCGATATTCAAAACCGAAGAATTGATTATGGCTTACAGGAAAGATAGTTTATGGAAAACAGTTGACTGGTGGACGATAGCTCTTTACATGGTGCTGATCGTATGTGGATGGTTCAGTGTGTGCGGAGCCAGTTATGATTATGGTGATCCTGATTTTCTGAACTTTACTACACGTGCCGGAAAGCAGTTGATGTGGATTGGATGTTCCTTGACTTTAGGTTTTGTTTTGTTGATGCTTGAAGAACGTTTGTATGATACTTATGCTTATCTGATATACGGTATTTTGTTGTTGTTGCTTTTTGGAACGATATTTAATCCACATGAGATAAAAGGATCACGTTCGTGGATTGTATTGGGACCTGTGAGTTTACAGCCCGCAGAGTTTGCGAAGTTTGCAACAGCTTTAGCTTTGGCAAAATATATGGGCGAGTATACCTTTTCTATCGAGCGGGGTAGAAACATGCTGGTATGTCTTGCTATAATTCTTATCCCTATGGTGCTGATAGTCTGTCAGAAAGAAACGGGTTCGGCATTGGTTTACTTATCATTTTTTCTTGTTCTCTATAGAGAAGGTATGACAGGTTCCATCTTGTTTGCGGGTGTATGTGCCATTATTTATTTTATTGTCGGTATTCGTTTCAGCAATGAACTGATGGCAGATGGACTCACTTCATTGGGAGAATTTGCCGTATTGGGGTTAATTATATTGTTTTCTGCCTTATTGGTCAAAGCATATTGTAAGAATAGCGATCGAGCTGTAGTCTATATACTTTCATTTGGATTGGGATCGATGTTATTGGGATGGCTTTTTTCGCTTTATGTCATTCCGTTTGATGTCGTTTATTTGCAGGGAGGAGTTTGTGTAGCCTTATGTATTTATCTGGTCTATTTATTCCTGCATGAACGTATTCGTAATTATCTGTATATATTGGTTTTTACCATTGGCTCGGTAGGTTTCCTTTTTTCTGCCGATTATGTGTTCAATGAAGTACTGGAACCTCACCAGCAGATTCGTATAAAGGTATTATTGGGTATGGAAGACGATCCGACGGGAGCTGGATATAATGTAAATCAAAGTAAAATCGCCATTGGATCTGGAGGTTTTCTTGGTAAAGGCTTTCTGAACGGTACTCAGACAAAACTGAAGTATGTCCCTGAACAGGATACTGATTTTATTTTTTGTACGGTAGGAGAAGAAAAAGGATTTGTGGGTTCTACTTTCGTTATTCTTTTGTTTGCTTCATTAATATGGCGTTTGATTTATTTGGCTGAACGTCAGAGTACCCGTTTTGGAAGAGTATATGGATATAGTGTGTTAAGTATTTTCTTTTTTCACCTGTTTGTTAATGTAGGCATGGTGTTAGGGTTAACTCCAGTCATCGGTATACCACTTCCTTTCTTTAGTTACGGAGGATCTTCGCTTTGGGGCTTTACAATTTTATTATTTGTCTTTTTGCGTATTGATGCTGCTCGTGAGCGGTAATAAGCGTATGCCTACATCACTGATACCTTTTAAAGGCTCATCTCGCATGATGTGTATTATCTGAACCATACTGTCGGATGGAGAAAAAGTGACAGGGTGGTGAGGGGAGGTATACTGGTATAAATTGCTGGAAGTTCCATTTCCTTTCCAGTTGCCTTGTTTGTCTGCCAGTGTGATATGGAGGGTATCGGGATGTCTGTCTGGACTAAGCGGATATAATATTTCCATCCATATATCTTGATAAGGATAGTTTTCTGTATGTCGTAGTCCTACTTCTAAGTCGTATTGTTTTCCTGCCAATTGAGCTGGTAACTGGTATTTCAGGGTATCTGTCTTTTTCCAGCCCTCAATACTCAGGTTTTGATAAGTATGGTAAATGGTTTGGTTATCGCATGCCGCAAGGGAGAATAGTAAACAGATTATTCCCCCCTGCGATGCGAATATATGATGAAGTTTTTCGTGTGGTCATACTATCTCATTGTTATTCTTTCGTCCCTGTCGGCGTGGGCGATTGTTGGCTTGCTTGTTTCCTTCCGGCTGCGGTTGCTGAGCACGAGCTTCTGGTTGGTTAGCTTGTTTATCGGAAGGATTTGGAGCTGCTCCTTGTTGTTTAGGCGGACGATTTCCTTTTTCTCTGCGTTTTTCTCCTTGACGTTCTTCTTTTCGTCTGTTATCTTTGCCTGAATTGGATGGAACATTATTAGCAGTTGTAGCATTAACTGCTATTTTAGCTGTATTTTCTCCTTTTTCCTGACCGGCAGCATTGTTGGGTAAAGCCTTCTGAGAATTATTTTCCTGAACCGGTTGTTGACGGTTTTCGCCGTTTTTCTTCTTTTTACGGTTCTTGCTGTTCCGGCTTTTATCGAAGCGGGTTACGCTTTCTTGTTCCAGCAAGTCTTTCGGACGTGCAGGTTCATGCATTCCGTTGTCATTAAGCTTTTCAGGTTTCTCACCTCTACGGTTCATATTGATAACCTCAAAAGCACGGCGTGCTGTAAGCGTTACTTCATTGGCAAGGAAACTCTTATCGGTAGAATAAATGATTTCTCCTTTTAAAATATCTGCTTTGAAGTAATAATATGTAGCATCCAGTGTTTCGAGTGTGATTTCTTTACTCGGAAGTCGTTTCTGGCATTCTACATAGGCATCTACTTCGTAGTTGAGGCAGCATTTCAGTTTTGCGCACTGTCCTGCCAGTTTTTGAGGATTAAGTGATATATCCTGATAACGTGCTGCTCCTGTAGATACAGAGATAAAGTTTGTCATCCATGTAGCACAGCATAATTCACGTCCGCATGGGCCAATACCCCCGATGCGTCCGGCTTCCTGACGTGCGCCAATCTGTTTCATCTCGATACGCACACGAAAAGCTTCTGCCAAGACTTTGATTAGCTGGCGGAAGTCGACACGCTCATCAGCAATGTAGTAGAAAATAGCTTTATTTCCGTCACCTTGATACTCTACGTCACCGATTTTCATTTGAAGCCCTAAGTCCGCAGCAATCTGGCGTGAACGAATCATTGTTGCATGTTCACGACTTTTAGCTTCTTCATATTTTTCCATGTCGACAGGCTTAGCCTTACGGTATACTCGGCGTATCTCAGCATCAGGCTTGATGTTTGCTTTACGCATTTGTAAAGGTACGAGTCGGCCAGTCAGTGTAACTGTGCCGATATCGTGTCCGGGGCTGGCTTCTACTGCTACGATATCTCCCTTTTCCAGTTTCAGATGGTTACTGTTCTTGAAATATCCTTTGCGGGTATTTTTGAATTGAACCTCTACCATATCCTGCTCTTCACTGTTGCCAGGGATATCTGCCATCCAGTCGTAAGTGTTCAGCTTGTTATCTTGTCGTCCGCAGCCCTTGCAGCATAAAGAACCACTTCCGTTTTTCAATATAAATTTGCTCATAGTTTCAATTCTTTAATAGTACAATCATTTTCAGGGCGAAATCGAAAAAAACAAATTTGGGATTTACGTTTTGTTCGATGTGTCGTCCGGCTTCCTCCAATTCTTCCATGATACCTATCACATTTCTTTCGTTTACAAAAGGAGCGAATCGTGAGGCAAATTGTGCTTCTTCACGTCCTAAATAGTTCATTTCCGAGTGGTGGAAGTTATATATAAAGTTTTCTCGTATCATACGTTGGCAATAGGCTAACAGATTTTTCTGCCTTTCTCTGCCTAAAGCTGCAACTTGTTCACTCCAGGCTTTCATGTCCTTGAGCCGACGTGCATAAGCTAATCTCATCAGTGAAGTGAATAATTCAAAGAAAAGTCGGTTCTCTTCTCCTAAGTGTATGTTTTCTATAGCCCGCAGTACACTCCCGGCAGATAAATGTGCAATGTCGGAAGCATCTTCTGGCTGAAGCATATAACGTGTACGTAATAGTCCGGCAATATCTTCTTCGTTAAGTGGAGGCAGGTTAAAGCGCTGCATACGGCTCGTAAGTGTTGGCAAGATGCTTTCGGGAGCCTCGCTAACCAATAAAAAGATTGTGTAGGCTGGTGGTTCTTCCAACAATTTGAGCAATTTGTTTCCACACTCTGCATTCATCTTTTCTGGAAGCCATATAATCATGATTTTGTAACTGCCTTCTCCGGCTTTCAGTGAAAGCTTGCGTTGTATTTCATCGCTTTCGCGGACAAAGATCTGCGCTTGCTGATTTTCGGCTCCCATACGTGCCAGCCAGTTTGCCAGTGAAAAATATGGAGAGTCAATCAACTGTTGTCGCCAGACATCTATAAAATCGTCAGAAACGGTGTCGCGTCCTGCTTTTTTCTTTATTACCGGAAAAGCAAAATGTACGTCAGGATGAACCAGTTTGTTCATTTTTATGCATGAAGGACATTTTCCGCAGGCATCTTCTTCACCCGGATTTTCACAACACAGATAGCGAGTTAACGCTAATGCCAGAGGTAATTTCCCTGTACCTTCTGCTCCGCAAAACAATATGGCATGGGGCACTCGTCCTTCGTGTACGAGTGTCAACAAATGGCGTTTTGCCTCGGTTTGCCCTATGACGTCTTTGAAAAACACAGTTAATAAATTTCTTTAGCTACACGGCGTACGCTTTCTGTTGCCCCTACGGTGTAAAAATGAATACTAGGTACACCATGAGCTATCAACTCACGACATTGATTGATGCACCATTCTACTCCCAGCTGGCGAGCTTCTTCATCTGTTTGACATTTTAAAGCTTCCAATGCCAGTTCCTGAGGTAAATCAACTTTAAATGTTTTGGGAACAACGGACAGCTGTGACAACTTACTGAACGGTTTAATTCCCGGAATAATAGGAATATCAATACCTTCCTGACGAACACGATCTACAAATTCGAAAAATTTCCGGTTGTCATAGAATAATTGAGTTACAGCGTACTCGGCTCCAGCTTCTACTTTCTTTTTCAGCCAGTAGATATCTTGTTCCATATTAGGAGCTTCCTCATGTTTCTCCGGATAACAGGCTACTCCATAGCTGAATGGATGTACAGGAGCCTTGATTGGTGATCCGTCGACGAATACACCTTGATTAAAATCGTTGATTTGATGTTCCAGTTCTATAGCATGTGCATACCCTCCTGGCTCAGGAGTGAATACTTGTTCATGTTTGGCTTTATCACCACGCAGAATCAATAAATCAGTGATTCCCAAAAACTGTAAATCTAATAATACATACTCTGTATCTTCACGTGTAAATCCGCTACATAATATGTGTGGAACTACCGTAATATTGTATTTGTTCTGTATGGCAGCTGCTACCGCTACTGTACCGGGACGACGACGGATTCGTTTGCGCTCATAAAGACCATTACCCAGTTCGCGATATATATATTCGCTTCGATGGGTAGTGATGTTTATGTATTTAGGATCGAATTCGCGCAACGAATCGATTGTTTCATATAATTTCTCTATCCCAGTGCCTTTCAGCGGAGGAAGAATCTCGAATGAAAAGGCTGTCTTTTCAGGTGATTTTATTAAGTCGATTACTCTCATTTTGCTTTTTTTGCGCCTTGTCAGGCGTGTTACATATTTGGCAAAAATAAGAAAAATATTGTACTTAATGGGAGAATGTTTCTTAATTTTTTTAATTTACTGACCGATAATCAGAGTACAGGAGTAAACAAATGAGCGAACCATCCGACAAATCGTTTCCATGGAGTTCGCTTTTTGTAAACCTCTTTAGTCATGATCGTACTGTTCTGTTTGTCGGCACTGAATATATCAGTCAGTTGTGCTGTAACAGGCAAATCGAAAAACGAATGCATTTATCTCGTAATC
>ENA-OQJI01000115-OQJI01000115.1-human-gut-metagenome-genome-assembly--contig:-NODE-115-length-18656-cov-0.833828_pt1 | contig 18656 bp, 23 predicted proteins | sample MGYA00242602_ERZ504768 | MGnify/ENA primary metagenome ERZ504768 (study PRJEB26092, sample SAMD00036368) | human gut metagenome | host: Homo sapiens | study: EMG produced TPA metagenomics assembly of...
CTTCAGGAACGAACGTGCTACGGTATCAAACATAATGGTAAGGCTGGCGTTTCCGTAAACGATGACGTTTTCCGCCGGAACCTCACAGATATCTCCGATCAGTTTTCTTGCTTCCGGAATACCGGTCAGCACGCCGTAGTTCCGGCAGTCGGTTCCATCTTCTGCGAAGGTGTCTTCATTTTTCGAGAGAACGGTAAGCATTCCTTCCGTGAGATCTAACTGGGCTGCTGCAGGTTTTCCTCTGGAAATATTCAGATTGAGGCCTTTTGCTTTTACCTCTGCAAATTCCTGCTCCAGTCTGGCTTTCTCGGCAACTAATTCTTCTTTGGTCCATTCGATATACGGTTTCATGAAACGTCCTCCCTTGTACTTTCCTTACCCGTTTTTCAGGTTTCTTGCTCAACTAAAGACCATTTTACCAGATCATGAGTTTCTGTCAAGGAGAACTTGCATGTTTTATACACTTTTCAGCATTTTATCCCACTTTTTGCAGTTTTATACTTCATTTCCTGCAATTTCAGCCAAATGTTTTTCGTATGACGGACATACGTCCGCTTCCAAAAGATGTTTTAAACGTTGTCAGACTGCCATCTTCCCGATGCACCGCACGGCAGAACAAGGCCGGTCGACTTGACCGGAAGGCCGATTTCCTGTGCTTCTACGTGGCCTTTGTACTGTTTTAATTCCAGGGAAATCATGTACGTCAGGACAGCCGGTGCAAGTCCTGTCGTGTAAGAATTCACAAGGAAGAACAGCGGGTCATCGCTTAAGAGCTGCGTGCAGAGCTTGATGAACGGATGAATCGACTCCTCGATTTTCCAGATCTCGCCCTTTGGTCCTCTTCCGTAGGACGGCGGGTCCATGATGATCGCGTCGTAGTGGTTGCCTCTGCGGATCTCGCGCTCGACAAATTTGGTGCAGTCATCCACAAGCCAGCGGATCGGCTTGTCCGAAAGGCCGGACACGGCAGCGTTCTCTTTTGCCCAGTTGACCATGCCTTTGGATGCATCGACATGTGTGACGCTTGCGCCTGCTGCGGCCGCTGCGAGCGTTGCGCCTCCCGTGTAGGCGAACAGGTTCAGCACTTTAATCGGGCGGTTGGCACGGCGGATCAGATCGCCGAACCAGTCCCAGTTCGTTGCCTGCTCCGGGAAAAGGCCGGTGTGTTTGAAGCTGAACGGTTTCAGGCGGAAGGTCAGGTCTTTATAGTTGATCTCCCACTGCTCCGGCAGATGGAAAAACTCCCATTCTCCGCCGCCCTTGCTGCTTCTGTGATAATGACCGTTTTTCTTTTTCCAGCCCGGATTTTCTTTTTTCGTGTTCCAGATGACCTGCGGGTCTGGTCTTACCAGAAGGTAATCTCCCCACCGCTCCAGTTTTTCTCCGCCGGACGTATCCAGCACTTCATAATCTTTCCATCCATCTGCTATCCACATTTTATTGGTTTCCTTTCTCTTTTATCTCAAAATTTATCGTGTTCTGAATTGTACGTTCCTATGATACCATAAAAGTATTGTTTTTCCAAAACATTTCTTATATCATAGTTCTGGGCATCCGCGCATTTGATCCGGAAATCTGCCCGTGGAAAGGATTTTTCTCATGGAAACCGTACTCTTATATCAGATCAAAGGAACGAAAACAGCTGTGCTTTTAAAGCCGGTTCTCTTAAAGCTCGGTATCCGCGTGCGCATTGTGGAACCGGAACAGTATCTCCAGTCGATCGGATTTCTTGCCGGAAATAAAGCATTTGCAGAATCCCCCGAAGCCTATGACGGCGCCGGATTTGATGAACCAATGATGGTCATGGCCGGCTTTTCCGAGCGGAAACTCGATCTTTTTCTCACCGAAATGCGCCGGAAAAAAGTGCCGCCGATCGCCCTCAAAGCCATCGTCACAACGCAGAACCAGGCGTGGAATTCGCTGCAGCTCTACAGAGAATTAAAAGAAGAACACGAAAAAATGAAATCGTACCGGAAATAACTGGTCTGGTCAAAAAAATCCGGAATTGGAACTTTTTCTTCATGCCACCACTCCCTATAATAGGGTGCAATCAAGGAACGAAAGTTCCAGATACCAAAGGAGTGCGTTGTTATGAAAAATGAAAAAGTCTGGAAAATCGCAATGACAGGTGTCTTTGCAGCCCTTTCCTACGTTGTCTTCACCTTCCTGCAGTTCAAAATCTGGCTGCCAGGCGGAGATGCCACCTCAATCCATTTCGGAAACGCTGTCTGTGTGCTCGGTGCGCTAATTCTCGGCGGTGTTTACGGCGGAATCGGCGGTGCGATCGGCATGACCATCGGAGATCTTCTCGATCCGGTCTATGTGGTATACGCACCAAAGACCTTCATCTTAAAATTCTGCATCGGCCTCATCGCAGGACTGATCGCACACAAAATCGGTAAAATCAACGAGCAGACCGATCAGAAACAGATCTTCAAATGGGCACTGCTTGCAGCCATCGGCGGACTTCTGTTCAATGTGATCTTCGATCCGCTCATCGGTTACTTCTACAAACTGGTTCTTCTTGGAAAACCGGCAGCAGAGGTTACCTTAAGCTGGAACGTAGCGGCAACTTCCATCAACGCCGTACTTTCCACCATCGCTTCCGTTGTCATCTACATGGCACTGCGTCCGGCTCTTCAGAAATCCGGACTGTTTAGCCAGGTAAAAGCAGCAGCGAAATAAAAAAAACAAATTTCATTTACGCGATATCCAAAAAAAGTCACCATGTTCTATTTCGAACCGGTGACTTTTTTCATGCATTTCTTTTTATTTTTCAGCGGTGGCTGCTGCCTCTTTTTCCTCGTGCTTCGGGGTCAGCTTCTCGTTGATGAATCCATTTTCTTTCATCTTCTCTTACTCCTCATTTTTTGTTTTTTCTCCGGCGAACCACGCTTTTTCAATCATTTCCAGTTCCCGGATATCAATACAGTTGGGAATGCTTCCTTCTCTTACCGCCTTCTGGCACTCTTTGAGATCCATCCAGCGGACTGCTTCTACTTCCGACTCCTGTAGATGCAGTTTTTCCGCCTCGACCGGCTTCGTGTAAAGATACACGGCGCTGACCTCATGATCGTGGAACGGTTTTCCGTAAAAAACACCGTGTGATACTTTTTCCAGCAGGCCAAGATCCCTCAGCTCCTCTGCCTCTGCGTGGATGCCGAGCTCCTCGCCGATTTCCCGCAGAGCCCCTTCCAAATACGTATCGCCCGCCGAAAGATGGCCGGCGCTTGAAATATCGTAGCAGCCCGGATTCGAATCTTTCCAGGCACTCCTTTTCTGCAGCAGTACCTCACAGCCGCTCTTCTCATTCGCCCGTGCAATCCAGATATGTGCCGTTCCGTGACACCGTCCCTCACTGTGCGCCACGCCGCGTTCTACGATGGTTCCGGTCGGCGTGCCGTCGCCTGAGCGCTCCTCAAAAAGTTCCATCTGTTTTCCGTTCAGCACCGCTTCTGCGAGCGTGTCGCCCACATACCGCAGCTTCAGGGAGAAAAACGGCTCGTCTTCATTCAGAAGGCGGAAAAAGATTTTGTCTCCCTCCCACAGATTCAGGTGCAGGACGTCCTCTTTTTTCACCCAGGCGAGTTCGCCCTCATCACATGCAGTCGGTTCTCCCGTGAATCCGTCTGCCGTGTAGAGACACATATACTCCATGTACTCCACCGTTTTGCTGTTTTCTGCCTCTGTCACAAAGGTAACGAGACCGCGGAAACGCCAGCTCGTCAGCGTGTAGCCGGTTTCCTCTTTACTTCACGCAGCAGGCATTCCTCCGGCTTTCGCCAAGTTCCGCATGGCCGCCGACGCCGATCCACTTGTCCTTGTTGACATCGTTCTTTTTCACCGTGCGGTGCATCATCAGATAGCTGTCATCCTTTTCGATGTAGCACAGCGTTGTCATGCAGCCTCTGCCTCTTTCTTCTGTTTTTTCCTCCATCTTGGACTCCCTCCGTCGTGCGCCGGACTTCTTTCCGCTTCTTTGTTTTTCAGGAAAATGTATTCTGCACACACCTTTTCTCGTTTTCTATTCTACCATACTTTTTTCAGAATTCCAGCAACAAATTTCTATCTTTTTGCAGATCTTTCACGAAAAATGTAACGACCATTCCGCATCTTCTTGACTCTCACACAGTACTGTGTTAAAGTGTCTGTAATTGATGTTTTGTCACCCGTAAACAACGTTTCTTATCATTTCTTACATTTGAGGTTTTCATGATGGAAAAACAGACGATAGTTGTGAAAGTCGGCACCAGCTCCCTGACACTCTCAGACGGAACCATGGATGCTGAAAAAAATACGGAACATTACGACCCAGCTTGCCGCGCTGCAGACGGCAGGCCACCATGTGATTCTCGTTTCCTCCGGTGCGATCGCCGCAGGCTTTTCCCGTCTCGGCTTTAAAAAACGGCCGACGAAAATTGCCGATAAACAGGCTGCCGCTGCTGTCGGCCAGGGCCTTCTGATGGAGGAATACACGAAAAATCTGATGGCGTACCAGATTCCGTGTGCGCAGATTCTTTTGAACCGCAGTGACTTTGAGGACCGCCGCCGCTATAAAAACATCTTCGGCTCCCTCTCCGTCCTGCTCGGGCGCGGTGCGATTCCGATCATCAATGAGAACGATACGATCGCGATTGAGGAGCTGAAGGTCGGCGACAACGACACGCTCTCTGCCCAGGTGGCTGCGATGCTGCATGCATCGCTTCTGATTCTGCTGACCGATATCGACGGGCTCTACACTACCAATCCAAAGAGTGACCCGAATGCGCGCCATATCGACGTGGTAAATGAGATCACGCCGGAGCTCACTGCTGCGGCAGGCGGTGCGGGATCGGGCAACGGAACGGGAGGCATGACAACGAAGCTCTCCGCCGCTTCGCTTGCCACAAGAGCCGGTGTGCCGGTTCTGATCTGCTCCTCGGCGGAGGAAAACAACATTGTGCGTGCGGTGAAAGGAACCGCAAAAGGAACGTACTTTACCGCCAGCGGCCACAACATGAAAACGCGTCTGCAGTGGATGGCATTCTATGCGCCGAGTGCGGGCAACCTCTACGTCGATGAGGGTGCCGCAGAAGCACTTGCTGTTCAGGCAAAGAGCCTGCTTCCTAAAGGCATCGTGGCAGTCGAAGGCGATTTTAAGAAAGGCGATGTCGTCAGCGTCTTCCGGCGCGGCAGCCATGAATATCTCGGAAAGGGCATTGTCAACTATGACCGGCCGGATCTGCAGAAAATCATGAACGAAAGCACCAGCCACACGGAAGCAATCAACCGCGATAACTGGATCGGCGCGGAATAAATGGTGCCGAATAAAGCATTCTTTTGTTTACGAAAATTCCCCTCCGTGTTATAATATTTGTATTCAGCCGGCTGCAGGTTTTTCTTTCAGCGAGGAAAGGAAGCTGCATCCGGTTTTCCATGTGCTTTTGGTTTTACTTCGAGAGCACAGCAAACACAAAGGAGGGTTTTTACCAATGAAATACGATTTTACATCTCTGATGAACCGCAGCGGCCACGATTCGATCGCTGTCGATCAGATCCCGATTCCGGGTGCGGAAGTCAAAGAGGGCTTCTCCCGCATCCCGATGTGGGTGGCCGACATGAACTTCCCGTCTCTTCCGACCATTCAGGAAGCAATTCACGCGAGAGTCAACGAACCGCATTTTGGCTACTTTAATCTGCCGGATGCATATTTTGACAGCATCATCCGCTGGCAGAAAGAGCGCAACGGTGTGGAAGATCTGCCGCGTGAGGCGATCGGCTATGAGAACGGCGTGCTCGGCTGTGTTGCTTCGGCTGCTGCCGCTTTTACATCCCCGGGCGAATCCATTCTTCTGCATTCCCCGACATACATCGGTTTTACCGGTGTTCTTGAGAACTGCGGACGCAATATCGTTCTCTCCGATCTTGTTCAGGATGAGAACGGCGTATGGCGTATGGACTACGCCGATATGGACCGCAAGTTAAAAGAACACAACATTCATTTCGCGATTTTCTGCTCTCCGCACAACCCGACAGGCCGTGTCTGGGAGCGCGAGGAAATTGAAAAGGCGATGGAAATTTACAAAGCAAATGAATGCGTTGTCATCTCCGATGAGATCTGGTCTGACCTGACACTGCCGGGCTTCAAACATATCCCAACGCAGTCCGTTTCGAAGGATGCACGCGAGCGCACCATCGCACTTTATGCACCGTCCAAGACCTTTAACCTGGCTGGCCTTGTAGGCTCCTACCACATCATCTACAACCGCATGCTGCGCGACCGTGTGGAGAAGGCTTCGTCCCTTTCTCACTACAATTCTCCGAACGTACTCTCTGTTCATGCGCTGATCGGCGCTTACCGTCCGGAGGGATACCAGTGGGTGGATGAACTGCGCGAAGTGCTGAAATCGAATGCGGATTATGCGTACAACTACATTCTCGAGCATTTCAAGGGCGTGAAGCTTTCCAAACCAGAAGGAACGTACATGCTGTACCTCGACTGCGAGGAGTGGTGCAAGGAGCATGATACCGATATGGATACACTGCTGAAAGCCGGTGTTGCTGTCGGCGTGATCTGGCAGGACGGACGGCCGTTCCACAGACCGTATGCGATCCGCCTGAATCTGGCACTGCCGCATGTGCTTGTGAAAGAGGCATTTGACCGTATGGATAAGTATGTATTCAATGCGAAATAATTGTATTTTCTAATTTTATAAGCCAAACATAATGAAAGACCGAAACGGACATTTTCCTCTGCCGTTCCGGTCTTTCGCTGTTTTGTGCATCCTATTTTTTCAGTTTTGCTCCAGCTCCCGCTGTGCCAGCATCTCTTCCACGTTGATGCCGTACTTCTTTAAATTGACGCGGCCGTTTTCCAGCACAATGCCGTCTGCCTCCAGCATATCCGCCTGTTTCCCGGCGCCGCCGAAGACAAATTCCGCGGCCAGTTCGCCTTTGGAGTTTACCACACGGTAGCATGGAATGTGCTCCGGATCTGTGTTTTTATGTAAGGCGTTTCCCACGGCACGCGCCATCTTCGGCTCGCCTGCAAGCGCTGCTATCTGGCCGTATGTCGCCACTTTCCGCGCGGAATCTGCTTTACCGCCTCATAGATTCTTTTGGTCGGGCTGTCCGTGATGATGTCGTAGCTCTCGGCGATCATGGTACGCACAGCGTCATCGGGTACGGTTCCGTCGAGGAGAATCGTGTTCCAATGTTCTTTGTTCTGATGATATCCCGGGATAACTGACGCGAATGCATCGCGCCAGTAGTCCCGCCATTCCGGGTTTGCTTTTACATTCAGCTGAATGATTCCGTCCTTTTCATAGACCCACAGAAATGCCTTTTTGCTTCCTTTCACGCGGATGAGCTGCCAGTTGTCATCGTGGAACGGTGCTTCCTGATATGTGTCCGGGAAGGAAAGGCCATAGGATAGCGCTTCTTCTCTTGTCTTCATTGCAGACTTCCTTTCTTCCTGTCGCGGGTGTTTTGATTGTTTTTTCCGCAAAACACCCGCTTTTTTCTGTATTCGTCCTGCCGCTGCGATTCTGCTTTTTTCTGCGGCATTTTTCTTTATTATATCAGTCCGCCTGCTTCTGCGCAATTTTTCACCTGCTATTTTTTCATCTTCGGCTGGAAAATCCAGCTTGCAAGATACGCGAAAATCAACGCCGCTGATGTTCCGACAGCCCCCGCCTTTAATCCGCCCTGGAACAATCCTAAAAATCCGCTTTCTTTTACGGCATCTTTTACTCCCTGAAACAAAAGATGCCCGAACCCGAGCAGCGGCACCGACGCGCCTGCCCCGGCGTATTCTGCAAATGGATCGTAGAGTCCCAGAAAGCTCAACACCGCGCCCGTGCACCACAAGCGTTACCATAATTCTTCCCGGCAGCATTTTCGTGCGGTCGAGCAGAATCTGGCACAGGGCACAAATGAGGCCGCCGACCCAGAAGGCATTGAAATATTCCATGAACGTTCCCATTTTACACATCCTCCTCCCTCTCGATTACAACCGCCTGTGCAATACCAGGCACGCTGCTGCCCTCCTGAAAGCTGACCTTCGACATCAGCGCACCAGTCGGTACAAACAGAATCCTCTTCCACTCTCCGTTTTCCAGCTTCGGCAGCAGATACTCCGCCAGCACCGATGCCGCACAGCCGCAGCCGCTTCCGCCCGCACCGGTGTCCTGTTTTGCCGGATCGAAGATCAGCATGCCGCAGTCACTGTGCTGTTCCGAGATATCGTATCCTTTTTTCTTCAGCAGCTCCAGCAGAATTTCCCGCCCCACAACGCCGAGATCTCCCGTCACAATGCGGTCGTAATCGGCCGGTTCCCGGTTGAATCGACGAGGTTCTGTGCAATCGTATCGCACGCAGCGGGGGCCATGCAGGCGCCCATGTTCTGGTTGTCTTTCAGCCCGTAATCAATGATTTTTCCCGTCGTAGCGCCCGTGATTTTCACTCTGCTCTTCGTTTTTCCAAGCACACACGCGCCGCTTCCCGTCACCGTCCAGCTCGCGGACGGCGGGCGCTGGTTTCCGTAGGCGAGCGGAAAACGGAACTCCTTCTCCGCCGTTCCAAAGTGGCTCGATGTCACCGCCAGCACCCGGTCACCGTATCCTCCCGCGACTGCCATCGCGCCAAGCGAAAGCGCCTCTCCCATCGTCGAGCAGGCACCGAACAGGCCGTAGAGCGGGCAGTTCAGATCCACCAGGCCGAACGATGATGCGATTGACTGTGCCAGAAGATCGCCCGCAAAAATCATGCGGATCTGCTCCGGCCTCACATTGGCTTTCTGCATTGCCAGCTTCGCGGTGGCAAGCTGCAGTTCACTCTCGCCCTCCTCCCAGCTCCTCCTGCCCGCACATCGGGTCCGAAAGCGTGTGCGAAAAGTATTCGCCCAGCGGTCCATCCTTTTCCTTTTCTCCTACAATCGCCGCGCTGCCCTCGATATAGACGGCTTTGGCAAACGAGATGCTCTGCTTTCCTGTCATCTGTCTCATCGGCAAATTCCTCCGTTTTCTTATTTTGCGTCTTACCATTTCTGACCTTCAGTATTTCCGTTTTTTCCATTCTTACGCATGATTTTCCTGTTTTAGGGAACTCTGTACGCTGTAGCACAAAAATCCTGTTTCAGAAACTTTTAGAGGAATGTTTTTCATGAGTGAAATGCTGTATCTTCAGACGGAGCGGAATATCAAAATCACCAGTCCCGTCGTGACGCTCGGCGATGTGGCGCAGCTTTCCTGTTCAGACGGCGCTGTCCTCGCCCGCAATCAGGTCCGCCGCGTGGCGCATCTTCCCGATGACGGATACGGGCGCTACGTCTGCTCCGCCTCCACCCTCGTCCGCCTCGTCACGGAGGCCGAGGAGCATGTCGATGTCACCCACATCGGCGAGCCGAATTTTATTTTAACGTACGAGGATCCGCGTCAGAAAAACACCTGGATCAGCTGGTGCAAAACGATTCTGGTCGGCATCCTTACGTTTATCGGAACTGCGTTTTCCATTATGACCTTCCACACCGACATCGGCGTCCGCGAGCTGTTTTTTGGATGTTTACACCCGTTTTCTCCCGCAGATGACGCCCGGATTTTCGGTGCTGGAAATTTCATATTCCATCGGCATCGGCCTTGGCGTCGTGCTCTATTTCAACCATTTCGGACGGCGGAAATTCACGCAGGACCCGACGCCGCTCGAGGTGGAAATGCGGGTCTACGAGGATGATATCGATACGACCATTATCGAACAGAACGACCGCTCCGGTAAAGGAAAGGAGGCTTTTCATGCGAATCCTGCCAGAGATCCTGCTGATCACAGCCGGTCTTAGCCTTGGCTTTTTCATCGCGAGCGGCCTTGTCGCGCTTGTGATCGGCCTTGGCATCGTGACACGGTACGCCGGCATCACAAAGACAGCAGAGAGTCTGCGTTTTTACGAATGCTGCTGTATGGCCGGGGCGCTGTTCGGCGATCTTTTCTCGCTTGGCACCTTCTCGTTTTCCCTGCCCTCCTGGACGGCCGGTGTGTTCTGGCTTTTTGCGGGCATTTATCTGGGAAGCTGGATCATCGCGCTCGGCGAAGTCGTCAACCTGTTTTCGATCCTCTGCCGCCGGATCGGACTGACGCGCGGACTGCCGTTTGTAATTCTCTGCATGGCGGCAGGGAAAATCGCGGGCTCTCTCTATTATTTTGCAAGTGGATTTCAATAAGAACTGGAGGTAAGATGTGATGCAGAGTTTAAAAAGTATGAACGGGCAAAAAAAGAATACGAACAGTTTGTCAAAGAGGTGACGCCAAAGCAGAATCTCTTCTGCAATATGGCAAAAGCCTTTATCGTCGGCGGTCTGATCTGTGTCGTGGGGCAGATTCTGCTCCATATCGGCAAAACGCAGTTCTCGCTCAGCAAAGATGACGCCGGCTCCTGGTGCTCGCTGATTCTGATCCTTAGCAGTGTGATTTTAACCGGCCTCAACATCTATCAGAAAATCGTCACCTTTGCCGGCTGCGGTGCGCTCGTCCCGATCACCGGCTTTGCCAACTCGGTTGCAGCTCCTGCGATTGAATATAAAAAGAAGGACAGGTCTTCGGCATCGGTGCGAAAATTTTTCACCATCGCCGGACCTGTCATTCTGTACGGTGTCTTTGCAAGCTGGCTGCTCGGCTTTCTCTATTGGCTGTGGACCGCTGCTGGGAACTGGTTTTAAATCAGTTCCGCAGCGCTTCCGCCTCTTCTTTTGTGCAGCCCTCGCGGCTGTAACGGGCTTTTTCATAGCCGTCGTGCAGCCGTCTCATGCCGTCGCCGGAAAGCTCGTTTCTCTCTTCCAGCTCCGCCGGGGTTTCGGCTCCGGTCGGCTGGTATTTTCCGGCTTTTTTGATCGTTTTTTTATACTGCCGGCGGATACGCATATTCGGGGAGAGATAGCCCTCTTTCTTTTCCCGCCGCCACGGCAGATTTTCCCGTTCGTCGTTTCCCTGATGCAGGAAGAGAACTTCGTCCTCCTCATCCTCTGAGAAGGCTTTTCCCGCATTTTTTTACGCTCTGGTAAATCGCCCGCAGAACCGCGGTTCCGACGGCAACCATCACAAGATACATGACCGCCGTAAAAAGATTCTGGATCCACTGCGGCATCGGTTTGTACTCTTTGTCCCCCAGCATATCGGACAGATCGGCCTGCTCCATGCCCTGCGGCGTCTCGGCCTCCGGTGTTTCGATCGTAAGATCGCTTTCCAGCTCTTTCGGCTCATATCCTGCGATCGCCTCCGCAATCGGATCCTTTCCGTAGAGCGCCGATGGGAGCACGAACAGTACCAGAAGGAGTACTGCAATTTTCAGGATCAGTTTTCCCGTCCGCTGCATCGTCTCCACCGGGAGATTGGCGATTTTCTGATGGTCACGGATGAACCCGTGCATGCCGTCGAGGTACTGGCAGAAGAAGCACAGGAATACATCTGCAAAGAAAAACCAGTAGATCAGATGCCAGTAGAACGGCATTTTCATCAGCACACCGATCACATACTGTATCATAAACCAGAGAAAATGAAGGGGCTTTGGCTCATCGAGGAGCGTCGGGATCTCCCACGCTTCCATATCCGCCAGCGGCATTGAGCCGGCCGGCAGTTCCTGCGCTGCTTTCTTTAACTGGCCTTTGCGGATTCTGACATAGCCGCGGATCAGGAAAATCACAGCGGCCATAAGACCCGTCATCACGCCGGAAAGGCTCTCCAGAAATGCAGGAGAAATACCGTTCTCAAACTTGTTTTTTCCATCGTTTGCCGCCACAGACGCTTCAATTACCGCTGCCGCCTGCACACTGAACAGGGAACAGAAAAATTTCGCTGCCAGATACGTCACCGCGCAGACCGCAATTCCGCCAAGCAGAAACTGCCAGAGTGCTTTCGTTTTCCGGATCAGAATCCAGCTTGCAGCGGCCGGAATCAGCAGCAATAAGGATATGGCGCAGAAATACAGCGCCTCCCTTCCCGTCAGCTCCAGAAAACCGGCGGCAAAGCCATAGATGCCGGCGAATAAAAGCCAGACATGAAGCCAGGTCAGCGGGATCTGTACCGGTGTCTTTTTTTATTTCCATGGTTTCACCTCCCAGCCGATTGCGGTGTACGCACGGTTCTGCTCCGACGGAACTTCTTCGCCCGGCAGATACGGAATCACCCACAGAACCTGGTTCTGCGCACCGGAGAGCAGATGAAGCGCCTCACGGACCTCATCGGTTCTGTTTTTGGATACGACAACGTAGGTGTGGCCGGTGAGCTCTTTTCCGCCTCTTTGTGCAGAAACTCCGCGCTGCCTGTGAGATTGCCCCCAAGCTGCACGCACGCCAGTTTCCGGTTCAGCTCCGCTGTTTTTCCGGCGCCCGCTGCCAGATGGACACGCAGCTCCTCGCCGGTCTCCTCATCTTTCGCATTGCTCTTCACCCACAGATTCATCTTGTTTTTCACCATCCGCGCCGCAAGCGAAGACGTGATGCGGATGCTCTCCTCGACCTGCGCTTCCTCGCGCAGAATGTTGGCGTCCTCGATATCGAGAAGCACCGTAACTTCCACGCTCGTCGTCGCGTCAAACTGGTTGACCATCAGATCTCCCATCCGTGCCGACGATTTCCAGTTGATGCGGTTCATCGGATCTTCTTTCCGGTAATCGCGGATACCGGAAAATTCAAACGGGTCCTCGTACAGGCGATTCCGTGACAGAACCATGCCCGACACGGCACGGCAGATCATCTGAATCCGTGCAGTATCGACCTGGCGCGGGTAAACGTACATCTGTGTCTGCTGCGGGTAATCGCTGTAAAGACCCTCCCGGAAAAAAAGATCGTACGCTACGGCATGCGCACCGGTGATCTCGTAGAATCCTCGTTTTTTCGCCTGAAACGGCAGTGTTCTCGTGACCTGCTGATGAAACAGGAACGAAAAGACATCGCGTTTGTAGCTCTGGTCGGTGATGCTCGCGTTTGCTTTTGCCTCGCGGTCGAATTCCAGATTGCGGCTCATCGAAATGCCAAGCTCGAGTGCCGGAATCGGCAGCAGTTTGTCGTTTACGACGACCTCTTTTAACGTACTCTCCTCGCCCTCATAGATCGCGGAATCCTGGAAGCTGACCTGGATTTTCAGATTTTTCTGCCAGTTTTTTCTGGTACAGCTTTTTCTGCAGAAACCAGGCAAGCGCCATTCCAAATAGTAATAAAAGAAGCATAGTCCGTTACCTTCCTGACCAGTTTTCGGTCGGCAGACCGATGCGGTTTAAAATTTCCTCGATCACCGATTCTGCGGCTCTTCCGTCGTCTGCGCCGATCTGCATGGTGAGACGGTGTGCGAGTACCGGAACAGCCACGGTCTTGAAGTCCTCCGGCACAACGTAGTTTCGTCCCTGCACCAGCGCGTGGCCCTGTACGGCACGTAAAAATGCGAGTGTTCCACGCGGGCTCACACCGCTTGCAATTTTGCTGTTGACTCTCGTCTCCTGTACGATGCGGACGAGATACTGTACCAGTTCCGGATGCAGATAGACTTCTTTACACGCCTCCTGCAGGGCACGGATTTCTTCTTTTGGCAGACGGACGACAGCTCGGCGAGCGGCTCCTCGGTCAGGAAACGGGCGATCATCTGTGTCTCTTCCGCCGGGCTTAATGCTTCCATCGAAAGTTTCATTAAAAAACGGTCCATCTGCGCCTCCGGCAGCGGGAAGGTTCCGAGCGTCTCGAGCGGGTTCTGCGTGGCGATGACGAGGAACGGCTCCTCGAGCGGCCGTGTCACACCGTCCACGGTGATCTGGCGCTCAGCCATGCACTCGAGAAGGCTGCTCTGCGTCTTCGGCGTTGCACGGTTGATCTCATCGGCAAGCAGAATGTTGCAGAAGGCAGGGCCTTTCGAAAAGACGAACTCTCCGCTTTTGGCATCAAAATAATTGAGACCGGTGACATCGGACGGCAGTAAGTCCGGTGTGAACTGGATGCGGCCGAACTCTGCCTCGACGGATTTCGCAAGGGATTTCGCCATGACCGTTTTTCCTGTTCCCGGGACATCCTCGAGCAGGATATGACCTTTGGCAACAAGGCAGGTCAGGACAAGCTCGATCGTGCGCTCGTTTCCGATCATGACCTTTGCGATATTTTCTTTTAATTGCTGCAATACATTATTTTCCATGTTTTGCTTCCTCCAATAGTAAGATTTAATAAAAAAATCCACCCCTCGCTGCTCTGTTTTGTAAGAACAGCACGATAAATTTATTTTACAGCACATATTTTCGGAAGACAAGCAGAAAAAGGACGATGCTGTACATACTTTTCACAGCATCGCCCTTTACGGTTTCTTCTATAAATTAGCTTGTCTCTTACAGTGCTTTCCGGTACAGCGCCTCGATGTCCTGCTGACGGGACACTCTCGGGTTGACGGCGATGTTTCCGCTCTTCATCGCATCTACCGCCATCGGCACGATTTTGCTCTCGATCTCCTCTGCTGTCACTTCTTTTCCCTTTGCCGCCTGGCGGATCGCATCGGTCAGACTGGCCGGGATTCCGATGGCTGCGGTCAGCTCGCGGATCGCGCCGACCAGCATCATTGGCTCAAATTCATCGGCGTATGCCGGGATTTCGCTGATGTAGTTGTAGATCTTCAGATATCTTCCATGGTCTGCCAGTGCATTGTACTCTGCGATGACCGGAAGCAGAACGGCATTTGCCACGCCGTGCGGCACATCGAAGAAGGCGCTCACAGGATGACTCATTGCATGGACATTTCCAAGTCTTGCGTAGGAAAATGCAATACCCGCGAACAGCGAACCGGTCAGCATCGCCTCTGCGGCTTCGAGATCGGTTCTGCGCGCCACGAAACGGCGGATATTTTTACCGATCAATTCCATCGCTTTTTCTGCCATGGCATCGGAGAACGGAGATGCGGCTGTGGAAATATAAGCCTCCTCCGCATGGATAAAGGCATCGATACCGCAGGCTGCCGCAACGGATGCCGGAGCGGAAGTTAAAAGTTCCGGATCAAGAATGGCATACTCCGGCAGAAGTTCATAGCTGAATACGGTCAGCTTGTAATCTCTGCTGTGGTCGGTGATCACGGAAAATGCGGTCACCTCGGAGCCGGTTCCCGCAGTCGTCGGAATGGCAATCAGCGGGACAATTTTTCCCGGCACTTTGTGTGCGCCTTCGTATTCCGTGATGCTTCCGCCGTATTTTGCCGTCACACCGACGGCCTTTGCTACATCCATCGGAGAACCGCCGCCGAGTGCTACGAGAAAGTCTGCGCCGGAAGCAAGATAGCTCTCGGTTGCTTTTTCTACTGTCGTCACAGACGGATTCGCCTCAATATCTGTGAAAATATCGGCTGCGATGCCTGCCGCTTTCAGGCTGTCCGCTGCTTTGTCCACAACGCCCATTTTTTTCAAGGTAGGACCGGAAAGAATCATCGCATGGGTTCCGCCCATCTTCTTGGCACACTCCGGCAGTTTGGCAAGCGTTCCTGCTCCGACAATAATATTCTGTGGAATCGAAAATTCGAATGGATTCATCTTATTTTTCCCCTTTCTTTCAGAAAGCGTGCCGAAAATTTTTCTTTCCGACACGCTTTGTTTTATCCTATCTCAGCTTCAGCCAGCCATTTTGGCAAGAACACGGTCGATCGCTGCATCGATAACAACGTCGAGTTCCGCATCGTCTGCCTCCGGCATCAGGGACGCTGCGTCCTCGTCGGAGATCAGCTCGATCAGGCTGCCGAACTTCTCTTTATATTTGAACTTGCAGACTGCAAAAAATACAACACCGAGGAGGCTCCAGCCGCCTACCATCAGCCACTCCTGCCATACCAGTGTTCCGCCGGAACCAGGAATGCAGTAAACAAGCACCATACATCCGGACATCAGAACCGCCATCGTTCCAACAAATTTGTATGCCGGAACACGGTACGGACGCGGCATATCCGGTTCTTTCTTCCGCAGGATCAGGAAGGAAAGAGATACCATACAGTAGGCAAGACAGCATCCAAAGTTACCTGCATCACAGATCCACACCATCATGCCTCGTCCTGCAAACGGAGCCAGCATAGTCAGCGCGCCGATCAGGAACAGGGCGTTGATCGGAGTTTTGTGCTGCGGATGAAGCTTTGCGAACATCGGCGGAATCATGTAGGATTCAGCCATAGAGTACAGAGCACGGGAACCGCCGATCATAAAGGAGTTCCAGGATGTGATGATACCGCACATACCGCCGACGATGATGACTTTTGCCATAACCGCTGTACCGAACGCTTTCGCCATCGCATCTGCTGTGACAAGTCCGGTTCCTGCTTCCGAGCTCAGGATTTCGGACGGGTTCAGCACATAGCCGACAGCCAGGATAACACAGGAATAGAAAACAACAGCGAGTACAACGGAGAGAATCATCATTTTACCGATTTTCTTTAACGGAACGTTGATTTCCTCTGCTGCCTGCGGGATAACGTCAAAGCCGATGAAGAAGAACGGGGTAACAACAGCAACTTTGATGATGTTCTGGAACATCGTTCCGGTGCTCTCGCCGACGAACATCTGTCCCTGCAGATTGCTGGAATCTCCGTTGATCACGGATGCCACAATCAGAAGGATACCAGCGCCGCCGATGATACAGGTAAGGACCGTCTGCAGAACGGCTGCTGTTTTGCGCCCAGCACATTGATCAGGTGTGATGAGAAACCGCTACAATAACGGCTACGGCTACCCAGGAAGCATAGATATCAAATCCTGCCACGCTGTACATATAGCCTTTCAGGAATCCCGGCCACAGATATGTGATGATGGTTGGGAAGGCGCACGCCTCGAAACACGTAACACTGACGTATCCTAAAATAATCGCCCAGGTACAGATGAACGAACCGTTCGGGCCCATCGCCTTGTAGCTGAAGACGTGCTCGCCGCCGCACTGCGGCATCGCTGCAGTCAGTTCTGCGTAAGTCAGTCCGATAAAGAAGATCATGACACCGCCGATCGCAAACGCAATTGAAGCTCCGACAACGCCGCCCTTCTGAATCCAGCTTCCCTGAGGATACGACCCAGCCCCAGCCGATCATGGCTCCGAAAGCGATGACGAGAATATCCCATGCACCTAATACTTTGTCAAATTCTGATTTTTTCTGTTCCATGGCTTATTCCTCCCCGCTTCCGTATTTCTTCTGAATCAGTTCCTCGAGATACTCCGCCGTGCCCTCCACACCAAGGAATGCACTGTTGATCAGAATGTCTCGGTTGTGCCGGTCTCCGCGGTTGCTGCCGGTCAGCGCCAGATGACGCTTGTGATACCGTTTGTCCTTCTCGAGCAGCAGAATTTTTGCATCGCTCTCGGAAAGGCTGTGGCTCTTCATGATATTCTGAATGCGGATCTCATCCGGTGCATAGATAAAAGCCCGGAGGAGCTTGATATCTTTGCTGTCCTTTAAGATGTAATCCGCGGATCGTCCGATGATGACGCAGGCTTCTTTTTCTGCCAGTTTCCGGATGATCTGCTTCTGTACATGAATCGCACGCTCGGTCAGGTCCGCATATTTGGAGAAGGATCCACGGACATCGCCCTCGGCTCCTTTTCCGGCAATCGTACCGCCCTCTTCTACACGGTTCATGATGTCTTTCGGAATTCCGACTTCTTCAATAATCTGATCCACCAGATCGCGGTCGTAGAACTTAATTCCGAGATCCTCCGCAATTTTCCTGCCGATGGCATTTCCTTTGGCTCCGTACTCGCAGCCGATTGTGATAACCAGATGTCCCATACCGTTTTCCTCTCACATTTAATTTCTCTGTTTTACCTGTTGTTTCCGATTCACAGAATGAAAAGAAAAACAGGACAGGGGCGAAGCATGGTTCTTTGCTTTTTGACGTCCTTGTCCTGTTCTTTTCACGCTATGAGATTTTCTTTGTTTCTATAAGAATTCTTTATTTTTCCAGAGCTTTTACGGTTTCTTCGATGATAGCAACTGCCTTGTCGCAGTCCTCCTCGGTTACGATAAGCGGAGGGATCAGAGAATGATGTGCGCTCCGATGGCTGTGATCAGCAGATGGCGGTCAAGGCAGCCATGTTTGACTTCTACGCCGCTGATGGTATCATCAAACTCTACGCCGACCAGCAGTCCCTGATGTCTGACTTCTTTGACATGCGGCAGTTTTGCTAATTTTTCTGCGAAGTAATCACCGACTTTCTTTGCATTTCCGGCAAGGTCGCGGTCGATCAGTTCGTTGACTTCTGCCAGTGCTGCTGCACAGCTGACTGGATGGCCGCCGAAGGTAGTTCCGTGAGATCCCGGGGTAAAGGCTTTTGCTACTTCAGCTGTTGCGCAGATTGCGCCAATCGGCATTCCGCCGCCAAGACCTTTTGCCATGGATACGATATCCGGTTTGATGCCGTAGTTCATGTAAGACATTACCGCACCGGTTCTGCACCAGCCGGTCTGTACTTCATCAATCAGAAGCAGCATGTCGTTCTCATCACAGAACTTCCGGAGTCCCTGCATGAACTCTTTCGTTGCCGGATGAACACCGCCTTCGCCCTGTACCGGCTCAACCATGATGGCGATGGTGTTTTCGGTACATGCATCTTTGAAGGCCTGCAGATCATTGTACGGTGCATAGGAGAAACCATAAGTCATAGGTCCGAATCCAACCTGGCATCCGTTGCCCGGCTGACCGGTTG
>ENA-OQJI01000116-OQJI01000116.1-human-gut-metagenome-genome-assembly--contig:-NODE-116-length-18465-cov-2.085396_pt1 | contig 18465 bp, 14 predicted proteins | sample MGYA00242602_ERZ504768 | MGnify/ENA primary metagenome ERZ504768 (study PRJEB26092, sample SAMD00036368) | human gut metagenome | host: Homo sapiens | study: EMG produced TPA metagenomics assembly of...
ATGAAAAAAAAATAATAAGACCAAACAGTCATTGCTTCTGCTCGTAAGTCTGTGCAGCCTCAACATAACAGCTCAGGAGGTCTGGAATATCGACCAGTGTATGGCTTATGCAGTGGAACATAACCACATCGTAAAGCAGCGCCATCTGGAAGCAGACAATTACCGTATGGACCGTATGAAGGCTATCGGACAATTTCTGCCAGGAGTATCAGGAAATGTCAGCGCACAATATAATTTCGGACGTTCAGTCGATCCGGAAACTAATACATATATATCAAAATCAACCTTCAATAATGGTTATAGCATGGAAGCCTCCATTCCTATCTTCCGGGGAGGAAGCCTGATCAACCAAGTACGAAAAAGCAAAGCAAATTTACTGCTTGGCAAAGCAGCTCTGCAAGAAGCACGGGATAATACAGCTCTGGAAACATTTCAGGCCTACATTGATGCATTGTATTATTATGGTACTACCCGACTGGCAAAACAAAAACTTGCGGAAAGTGATTCATTATTATACAAAACTCGCCGACAGGAACTCTAGGGTTAAAAGGAATGGCCGACGTTGCGCAAATGGAGGCACAGCAAGCAAGTGATGCTTACAACTTAACACATCAGCAAAACTTATATGAAACAGCTATGCTGACCTTAAAACAAAAAATGAATTTCCCCATTGAAGAGGCTTTGCTGCTCGACACCTGTCTGCTGGAGCAATCTACACTAGAGCAAGAACAACTGACCATAGAACATGCCGACAATGTATTCCGTCTTGCGTTAAACTGCAATCCGGTTTTGAAACAGGTCGAAATGCAGAAACAGTCGGCAAATATGGACCGTAAAATTTCATGGAGTTCATTTGTTCCATCCATCAGTCTTTATGGAGGAATTTCAAGTTCTTATTATAAAGAATTACATCAAACAGGATACCCTCCGTTCCATACACAGTTTGAGAATAACTTCGGCTCATATTTTGGAATCAGCATGAGTATACCTATCTTCAACCGTCTGTCGGGCATCGCCAACATGCGACAGGCACGAAACAACTACCGGATAGCAGCCGAACAGTATGAGGCGCAGAAAGAAGAGCTTCAGAAACTGGTACAGCAAGCCGTACAAGACCGCGAAGGCTACCTGAAAGAAAGTATCCAGATGGAGAAGAAAGTAGCTTCCGACTCACTTGCCTACCACGTGACGCGACGCAAGTACGAAGAAGGGCTTATGACCTCACTCGATGTACAGAACAATGCTGCCACATTGTTGGAAAGCCAGACCGGACTGTTGCAGAGCAAACTTACCTACCTGATGAAATGCAGACTGGTAGATTATTATAAGGGACAAGATATTATCAGAAACAACGAATAAAAATATTACACACCATGGATATACAACTGGAAAAGAAAAAAGGCATTCAGAAGAAACACATTCCTTACATAGCCGGAGGAGCTGTTGTGATTTTATTATTAATCTGGATTATTTTCGGAAATCATGCATCAACACTGAGAGTAGACGCCGCTTCACTGAATATAGCCGATGTAACCTTCGGTAAGTTCAATGACTATATCCGTCTGAACGGACAAGTTCAGCCAATCTCCGTCGTCCAATTAAGTCCGGAAGAAGGAGGAATCGTACAGGAAAAGGTTGTAGAAGAAGGCGCCCATGTAAAAAAAGGAGATGTCATTCTCCGTCTCAGCAACTCAAACCTGGACTTACAGATTCTGAATGCAGAATCGGAACTTGCCGAAAAACAGAACTTACTGCGTAATACACAAGTAACCATGCAGCAAGATAAGCTGAACAATGAAACCGAAAAAGTACAGCTGGACATTGATACACGCCGAAAACAACGTACCTATCTCCAGTATGAACGTTTATATAAAGAACGTCTTATCAGTCGGGAAGAATATCTTCAGGCAAAAGAAGACTATGAAGTAGCACAGAAAAAGCACGGATTGATTACCGAACGTCTGGTACAAGATTCTATCTACCGTAACATACAGATGGACCAGATGGAGGACAATTTACAGAACATGAGAAAGAATGTACTGCTGATTCGTGAAAGAAAAGAAAAACTGGAAGTCCGCGCTACAATCGATGGAGAACTTGGACTGCTGGATGCAGAGTTGGGACAGAATATCACTGCCGGACAAATGGTCGGGCAGATAAACGACCTTTCGGACTTCAAGATAGAAGCCATGATAGACGAACATTATATCGACCGTGTAACCAACGGACTGCCGGCTACGTTCGAACGTCAGGAAACCACATTCAACCTGAAAGTTCGCAAAGTATATCCCGAAGTACGTGAAGGACGATTCCGTACCGATTTTGTATTCGAGGGAAAACGCCCTGACAATATCCGGAGCGGACAAACTTACTACATCGATTTACAATTGGGGGAACCAACCGAAAGCGTACTTATTCCAAAAGGAACTTTTTTCCAAGTAACTGGAGGTAACTGGATTTTTGTAGTCGACAAAGAAGGGAAGAAAGCTTATCGCCGTCAGATACGTATCGGACGACAAAACCCACAATATTACGAAGTACTGGAGGGACTGGAAAAAGGAGAGCGTGTCATTGTATCCGGATACGAAAGTTATAAAGACAATGAAGTGCTTATTTTAAAATAATAAATACCTAAGATGAAAACACTTATCCGTAACTTTTCGCATACGTTCAGGCGTTTCTTTACCGCAAGCATACTGAACTTGGCAGGACTGAGTATCGCTTTTACAGCCTGCTTTGTCATTCTGACTCAGGTAGATTACGACTATAACTACAACAAATGCTTTCCAGCCCACGAACGCATCTACCGGGTAGAAGTGAATCGAGGTGGAGAATACGACTGGCAATTCTGGCTGGCCCGTCCGTTCTGTGAGTTGCTAGGAGCTGCATCTCCTCATATACAAGCTATTTCGGTTACCTCTTTATTAAGCTATACTAATGATTTTGAAATAGATGAGCACATCTATTCAGAGCCTTGGCTTACTGGATTTGGTGACTATTTAGAGGTCTTCCAACCTACTATGGTATGTGGTACGACGGCTTCACTTAATGAACCTAGCCAAGCTCTTATTCCTGCGTCCATGGCCCGTCGTTTTTTTGGTACTACAGATGCGATTGGCAAAATTATTTACGTAGACCGCAAATCCCTCAACCAGCCTTTAGTGATTGGAGGTGTCTATCAAGATATGCCGGAGAACTCCCAGTTGGGCAACTGTGTCTTCTCTTCTTTCCGTTCGGATTTGAACAAAGATTCCTGGACAAACTGGAGTTATACTCTGTATATCCGACTCGACAATCCAGCCTCTTTGCACGATGTGAAACTGTCGATGATAGAGGAGTGCAAGCAGAAACTTCCCCAAAATCGGATTTCCGGACAGGAAGACTGGGAAAACTATATTCATTTTACTCCGCTGGATGAAGTACACTATTCAACGATAGGTGACAAGGCTGCTACCAGCAAAGCCGCAGTATATCTGTTGCTGTGTGTATCAATACTAATTTTACTGACAGCAGCAGTCAACTACATGAATTTCTCACTGGCAGAAACTCCCATGCGATTGCGTTCCATCAATACTCAAAAGGTGTTAGGAGCTTCCACTTTCTCTTTACGGGGGTATTTATTGTTGGAATCTGTATTAGTTTGTATGTGTGGATTCCTGCTTTCATTACTCTGGCTCTATCTGTTGCAAGACACATTCCTGAATACCTTGGTGTCATCCGATCTTTCTTTAATGAAACATCCTGTTCTACTGCTTACATTAAGCGGAATCGCCGTTTGCATGGGTTTACTTGCCGGAGCTTACCCTTCTTATTACGTCACTTCTTTCCAACCGGCATTAGTATTGAAAGGCTCATTCGGTCTTTCTCCCAAAGGTAAGCTACTGCGTACATTATTAGTTTGCTTCCAGTTCTTTGTTTCTTTCATGCTGATTATTTCTGTAGGCATTATGTATCTACAAAGTCATTATATACAGAACAGTGATTATGGTTACGACAAGAGTGTAGTTCTGGTGGGTGAGATTCCTAACGAACTGCTCAATCGAAGGGAGGCGATCGTCAGTGAGTTGTCCGGAATATCGGGCATAGAAGGTATCTCTATTTCCCAGTTCGTATTGAACTCTTCCGATGACTACATGTCGTGGGGCAGAGGAAATAGGGAGCGTTTTATCAATACGGTCTGTTTCCCGGTAGATTACCGCTACTTATCCGTGCTTGGGATCAAGATTACTGAAGGCCGGAACTTCAAGTCTGGTGATGGAGATGTGTATATCTTCAACGAAACAGCCCGGAAAAAATATCCCTGGATGAAAGTAGGTGAATTAGCAGCCCCCGAAGATTATCCGGTAGTGGGATTCTGTGAGAACATTCGCTTCAGCAGCTTCCGCAACAATGATGAAGAAATACCAATGGCTTTCTTTATTTACGGAAAAGATTATGCAGACTGGGATGCCAACAGCATCTTGAACATCCGGGTAGCTCCGGGAGTAGACAAGGCAGACATGCTCCACCGCTTAGCAAAGACAACTGAAAAGCTTGCACCGGACCATGACTTCAAGTTCCGTTTCATGGATCAAGTGATTGACCAGAATTACCATCTAGAATTGCGCTTCACCAGCCAGATTCTGCTATTCTCCTTGATTGCCATCGTACTCAGCATAATTGGTGTGTTCGGGCTTACCTCATTTGAGAGTGAATACCGCCGCAAGGAAATCGGTATCCGGAAAATCATGGGAAGTTCCACCAGCAAAATCCTCTATATGTTTACCAAACGTTATCTCGTCATGCTGGTCGTCTGCTTCGCATTGGCAGCTCCCTTCGGCTGGTGGATTGGACATGACTGGCTGGAAAGTTTTTCCGACAAAACTCCTATCCGTGCTTGGATATTCGTTATCTCCTTCCTGCTGGTCAGTCTCATTACGATACTGACAGTGACCTTCGAGTGCTGGAAGAATGCCAATGAAAATCCGGTAAACAGTATCAAAACCGAATAATATTATTTCTCATGAAAACAGTTATCCGTAACTTTTCGCATACGTTCAGGCGTTTCTTTACCGCAAGCATACTGAACATTCTAGGATTAAGCATAGCCTTTGCATCCTTCTTCGTCATCATGACACAGGTGGACTATGACTATAATTTCAATAAAGGATATAAGGACTATGAAAAAATATTCCGGATAGAAATCAACCCTAATCCAGATTCAGGCTGGCAACTGTGGACCCCTCGTCCGTTATGTGAGCAATTACAATCCGCTTCACCCTATATAAAGAGTATTTCACAAGTTGAATCATATCAGCCTGAAGATGAATATGAAGTGAACGGAAACCTATTTAAAGCAACAACCTGCACTGGTTTCGGTAATTTTCTGGAAACATTTCAGCCGGAAATGATAAACGGCTCTGCCGATGCGCTGAACCAGCCTAAAACGGTTCTCCTGTCCGAATCGACAGCAAAGAAATTCTTTGGTACAACCGACGTAATAGGCCAGACAATATTCAGAGGGAAACAAGCAGACAATAATGCATGGACCATAGGAGGCGTTTACAAAGATTACCCGGAAAACTCACAGATAAGAAACTGGGTTATGATGCCCAAAGAAGCCGATACTGATAAAGGAAACTGGAAAAACTGGAACTATATCTGCTATATGCGTCTCGAAAGTCCGTCTGCTGCCCCGGAAATAGAGAAACTTATCTTGCAGATTTTTGTGAAAAATTTTCCGGAACTGGAACAGGAAAGTGATATTTCACAGTTCATCCGCCTCACGCCACTTGTCGACGCACATTTTTCTACAGTAGGGAATAAAAGCGCAAGCAGCCGCACAACACTTTATCTGCTGATATGCGTTTCTTTCCTGATCGTAATTATAGCCACCATCAATTTCATGAATTTCTCGTTGGCTGAAACCCCGATGCGCATCAAGAGTATCAATACGCAGAAAGTACTGGGAGCAACCACACGTTCTCTTCGCCTCACCCTGATAACAGAAGCTATGCTTATCAGCTTTATAGCTTTTATTCTCGCGCTTATATGGGTTGCGATACTTAAAGATTTTGGTTTACAGGAACTGGTAAATGCCCAGCTGACAATAACAGAGCATCCGATGCTGCTGCTTGCAACTTTCGGTTTGAGTCTGCTTATGGGACTGATGGCCGGACTTTATCCGTCTTATTACGTAACCTCTTTTCCGCCAGCACTGGTTTTGAAAGGCTCTTTCGGACTTTCTCCCCAAGGACGCATTCTACGTACCGCACTGGTATGTATCCAATTCTTTGTTGCCTACATGCTGATTATCGGAGTAGGAATCATGTACCTGCAAAGCAGATATATCCGTACTTCAGACTATGGCTACAACAAGGATGCAATTATTGTAGGAAACATGACTAAAGAAACCCAATTACAAACGGATGCAGTAGTGGGAGAACTTTCTCAGATTTCAGGTGTCAAAGGAGTGGCCATATCGGAATTTGTCTTGAGTTCCGCCGATAATTACATGCACTGGGACGCTCCAAAGGCGACAAATATATTCAGTTTGATGCTTTTCCGGTAGATTGCCGTTATCTGGAAGTTATGGGAATTCGCATCGTCGAAGGGAGAAGACCCAAGCCAGGAGATGAGGACGTTTATATCTTCAACGAATTTACACGTAAGAAATATCCGTGGCTAAAAGTCGACCAGCCCGCTCCGGACGACAATTTAGTTATAGGTTTTTGCGAGAACATCAAATACAGCAGCTTCCGCAATGATGACACCAATCAGACAATGGCTTTTCTTATCCCTGGCAAGAAGTTCGCCCAATGGGGATGGGAGTGGCGAAATTTCGTCAATGTCCGTATTTCGGCAGGTGCAGATAAAGTTGAAGTTATCCGCTCACTCCAAAAAACAATGGAAAAGTTTACCCCCGGACACGACTTCAATTTCCGGTTCATGGATGAAGTGCTCGATGCCAACTACCGGAACGAATTGCGTTTTACCAAGCAAATCCTGCTCTTCTCACTCATTGCCATTGCCATCAGCCTGACGGGAGTGTTCGGACTCACCATGTTCGAAAGCGAGTATCGAAAAAAGGAAATCGGAATCAGAAAGATTATGGGAAGCTCGACCACACAGATTCTGTACATGTTCAACCGAAGATATATACTTATACTCGCCGGATGCTTCATCGTGGCAGCACCGTTCGGATGGTGGATCGGGCAGCACTGGCTGCAAGGATTTGCAGAAAAAACACCCGTCACCCCGTGGATATTCATTTTGTCATTCCTGCTGGTTACACTCATTACCATGATTACCATTACTGTACAAAGCTGGAAAAATGCCAATGAGAATCCGGCAAACAGCATCAAAACCGAATAAAAACAGATTAATAATATGAAAGGACTCAAAACTTACCTCACTTTTCTACACCGTAACAAGTTATTTACGGTTGTCAATGTTGCAGGACTAAGTATCTCACTGATGTTTGTTCTGCTGATAGCCGACATGGTAACCCGCCAACTATCGGTAGACAAGAACTTGAAAGATACCGACCGTATCAGTGTATTTGCAAGCGAAAATACAGCTGCCGGACATTATCTGCTAGGAGAAAAACTGCAAAGCCGTTACCCTGAAATAGAGGAGTGGTGCGCTTATACCGGAAATTTCGGAATACAGACCAGCATCAACGAAAACCCTACCCAAATTCGTACACTCGTCGCCCGAAAGAACTTTTTTCAGTTCTTCGGCTATAAACTGGCAGAAGGAAATCCGGCACAAGTACTGGTAGATGACCATAGCATCGTTCTCAGCCGTTCATGCGCCAACCGTCTGTTCGGTAACGAGGCTGCTTTAGGAAAAGTACTGGAACTGAATACACCGGATTCAAAAGGAAGCGGCAACCAAAAGTTCACTGTAACCGGTATTATGGAAGACATCGAAAACTCTTTGATCAAAGAGTCTACAGAAGCCATTATCCCTTACGAAAACATCAACGAGCTAAACCCGACAATCAGCCTGACAGATGGCGAGATGGGCAATGCCACCAGCGCACTTGTATTCTTCCGTACCGTAAAAGGAAGCGATCTGAACACAAAGGCCAAAGACGCTCTCTCTTATCTGAAAGATTGCTGGTGGATCTATAACCGGGGTATATTCAAGAAAGTACAGTTCGTGCCATACAATCAGTTTTACTTCCACACAGAAACACCTTCCGGATCAACAGAAATCAACCAGTACAGCTTCCGTATGGTCGTACTTTTCCTTGTCACCGGTATCATCATCTTATTCATGGCAATATTCAACTACGTCAACATGAGTATTGCACAAACTACCTATCGCGCCAAGGAAATGGCAACCCGCAAGTTGCTCGGTTCTTCCCGCTCCGACATATTCTGGCGTATGATAGGCGAATCGTCTATTATGACTGTTATCGCTTTCATACTCGGATTTCTGCTTGCAAAAGCCGCCGAGCCTATTGCCATGGATCTACTGGGTGTAAAGCTCGACCTGACAGGCGATTTGTCTTTCATGACCTGTCTGTCCTACCTGCTGCTTATCGTCTTACTGTCATTCATCTCCGGCTTTGTACCTGCTACCATCTTGTCTAATTATAATCCACTGGACGTTGTAAAAGGACATTTCCGCCGGAAAACCAAAGCTGTATATTTACGCGTGCTGAACATCGTACAAGATGGACTGACTATTGCCATGCTGAGCTGTGCCTTCTACCTGAGCGTACAGATTCACAGCATATTGAACGAACCGCTGGGATATAGCTACGGAAATATTCTCTGCCTTACGCCGGCGGCAGATCAGGAAACTCTGCTTACTTTCCGCAATGAAGTACAAAAACTACCTTTTGTGAAACGGATAAGTTTCGCCCAAGGAACTCCTATAGACGGAGGGAATAATAATACAATGGTTGTTACGGTTAAAGGAGCTCCTAAGAACATGAGTTTTCAGACATTTAAAGTAGACTCAGCCTTTATCGACATGTATCAGATACAGATTTACGAAGACCGCAAAATGCCATTCGACAAGAATAACTGGTTTATCAGCGAATCGGCATCCAAAGACCTCGGAGGTGTTACCGACTATGTAAATGATGAGCGAGGTCGTAGTTTCTCCATTGCCGGATTATTCAGAGATTTTCATATACGCTCAGTCATGAGTGAACAACATCCTTTACGGCTCCAGATACTCCCAGCCGACAAAATTTATCCGTGGAGTATTTTGGTAGAAGTACAAGACGGCGATCTGGCAACTTACAGCAAACAAATCACTGATTTGTACAGTACACTGACAGAAAATGCACCATTCAGTTCGAGCTGGTATAAAGACCAGATTGTCAATCAGTACAGCGATATCATCAGCATGAATAAACTGATTAGTATTTTCACGTGTGCCGCACTGATTATTTCACTACTGGGACTGACTGCCATGAGTATCTATTTCATTGCCCAGCGTAAACGTGATATTGCCATTCGTAAAACCTTCGGTTCCAGTAGCCGCAATGAAATGCTGCAACTGATGAAATTTTCATTCTCATCTTTGCTCATCAGCCTGATAATAGCCATACCACTTATGGCTTTCGGCATACACACCATCGACAAGATTGTATCATACGATAGTGACTTCCCCTGGTGGGTGCCACCAACAGCATTTGCCGTCATCACCCTCATCTCACTGGGATCAGTATACCTTATCAGCCGGAAAGCTGTACGAGAGAATCCGGTAAACAGTATCAAAACCGAATAACAATAAATCTGATGAAAACACTTATTCGTAACTTTTCATATACATTCAGGCGCTTTTTTGCTGCAAGTGTCCTGAATATTGCAGGACTAAGTATTGCTTTTTCCTCTTTTTTCGTCATCATGACGCAAATAGATTATGACTATAATTTTAATAAAGGATATAAGGATTATAAAAAGATTTTCCGAGTAGAAGTATATTCAGATAACGAATGGACAGAAATTGCTCCTCGCCCAATATTAGAGTTAATATCTTCTAGCTCTCCACATATTCTTTCTTCTTCAATCATTACTTATACTGTCTCTAATCAAGATTTTAATATCAATGGACATATATTCAATGAAAAAGTACAAAAAGGATTTGGTAACTTCTTAGAAACTTTCCAACCACAAATGCTATGTGGTTCCACTAGTAACCTTAATTTTCCTAATATGGTACTTATTCCAGAATCAATGGCAATACGCTTTTATGGGCAAATAGATGTTATTGGGAAATCAGTTACAACAGAAAATACAACTTATACAATTGGGGGAGTATATAAAGACTTCCCTAAAAACTCTGAATTTGAAAATAATATATTTACACAATTACCTCAAAAAGAAAATCAAAACAAATGGGGAAACTGGAATTATTATTGCTATCTTCGTTTAGATCACCCTAACAACGTAAAGGAAATAGAAGAGCTAAGTACTCAAAAGTTACAGAAGGTTGATAATAATATTAAAAACTTATTTGATAAGACTAATCCTATCCGACTTACTCCATTGACAGAAACACATTTTTCTGTCATCAATAAAAATAATGCTAATCGTAGTACCATATACCTGCTACTATCTATTTCTCTATTAATAGTAATAATAGCTAGTATCAATTTCATGAATTTTTTCGTTAGCAGAAGCGCCAATGCGCATCAAAAGTATTAATACACAAAAAATACTAGGAGCAACAGCTGACTCATTACGACAATATCTAATAATAGAATCTGTTCTCATCAGCACAATCTCCTATATTTTTGCCCTTATAATTCTTTTTATTGTAAAAGATACAGAAATACAAGAACTTGTTACAGCTGATTTGAATTTATTCCATCATCCTTTTCTCCTTTTGGTGACTTTCATATTAAGCTTGTTTATGGGAGCATTAGCAGGAATATATCCCTCCTATTATGTTACATCATTTACACCAGTTCTTGTAATAAAAGGTTCTTTGGGACTTTCACCCAAAGGTAAGACATTACGATCCTCACTTATCTGTTTACAATTTTTTACATCTTTTGTATTAATCATAGCTGTAGCAATTATGTATTCACAAGGACATTATATCTATAGCTCTGAATATGGATATAACAAAGATAATATAATTGTAGGTTGCATGAGTAAAGAAGCAGCTGCACAAACAGCCTCTGTAAAAAATGAGCTAAATAATATATCTGGAGTAAAAGGAGTTTCCATCTCATATTTTGCATTAAATTCATCAGACAGATACATGAACTGGGAGCGTGGAACAAACGAACAACGCATCCAATTCGACTGCTTGCCCGTAGATTATGATTTTTTGCAATTAATGGAAATTCCAATTATAGAAGGCCGTAATTTTAGACCTGATGATGGAGATGTGTACATATTCAATGAAGCTGCAAGAAATAAATATCCTATAATAAAAATAAATGAAAAAGCAGGAGGTTATCCCGTTATAGGTATTTGTAAAAATATACGATATAGTAGTTTCCGAAACAATGATTATTCACAGCCTCTCGCCTTTTTTGTTGCAGGAAGTGATTATAAAGACCGATGGTGGAAATGGCAGCAAACCATCAATGTTCGTGTATCGGCAGGAGTAAATAAAATTGCTATTATCCAATCGCTCCAGAAAACAATGGAAAAGTTTACCCCCGGACACGACTTCAATTTCCGGTTCATGGATGAAGTACTCGATGCCAACTACCGGAACGAACTGCGTTTCACCAAGCAGATCCTGCTTTTCTCACTCATTGCAATTGCCATCAGCCTGACAGGAGTGTTCGGACTCACCATGTTCGAGAGCGAATACAGAAGAAAGGAAATCGGAATCAGAAAGATTATGGGAAGCTCAACCAGACAGATTCTGTACATGTTCAACCGAAGATATATACTTATACTTACCGGATGCTTCATCGTGGCAGCACCATTCGGATGGTGGATCGGACAGCACTGGCTGCAAGGATTTGCAGAGAAAACGCCTGTTACCCCGTGGATATTCATTTTGTCATTCCTGCTGGTTACACTCATAACTATGACTACTATTACTGTACAGAGTTGGAAAAATGCCAATGAAAATCCGGTAAACAGTATCAAAACCGAATAACAATAAATCAGTTCAGGGCATTTCTTTCTCGAAAATGTCCTGAACTGATTCACTCTTATTTTATTTCTATAGCCCCAATAAAACTGTTTATATGTTCACACGAATATGATTTGCAGATATATCGCAAAGTTGCTTCACAAACTTCTGCTTATCTTTCGGAGACAGTACAACACAATTCTTACCATACGTTATCTCGATTCTGTCTAAGGATGCTGCTGGAGCTGATAGAAACGTATGGGTATTGACAATCTCTGTTATCTCGTCAATATTAATGCGCTCGCTATAAAAAAAGGAATAATCAACACGCAAAGTCTTTCCTTCTATCGTGTATTTTATACTGAAGAGAAGTGCCAATGTAAGCACAAGCATAAACAAAACAACACTGAATTTCACTGCTGAAAACTCGTTCCAAACTATAAATGTCAACGGTATGCCCCAAGCTGCCAGAATCAATATCAGCAACCAGATATCTATTTTTGATCTATATACTTGTTTCATAGTTTATCGGTTATCATTTAACGTGAATATAAGAGCATGTAGAACCTACCGGAAAAGAAAGACACGGCAATTAGGATATAAAATTTATAGTGCTAAATTACCACTTTTCCCTCAGAGTCTAAAGTTACAGAGATTTATTGTACAGCCGATGATTTCTGTAAGGAATTTACGTTACGACTGGGAAATATATGATTGCAAACAAGAATCCAGACACCGCTTCTTCTGCAACTTTGTTGTCAACTTCTCATCACCTATCGCAACATACGGTTTCGCAGCCGCAAGTAAACACCTTATCATCAACAGATTAAAAATGGCGAAATCATAATTACCGGCATCCCATAAAAGCCTTGCAGACACACAAAAAACAAGCTCCTGAATATCCTCTATTTTTTGTACAAAAATAAAAAAAACATCGAGATGTTTTCCTGAACATATCAGCATGTTTTTCCTAAAAGATGCTGATATGTTATTTCACCTATGTCCGCTTCCGGTAAATACATTGCAACTTCCTCTTCGGCATCAGGAAAAAATTCGTTTGCTTTTGGTTATTCCGTGAAAAAGACTAACTTTGTTATTTAATAAATCTCTAAAAACATCACACAATGAAAGAGTTTTTGAAATACACCTTCGCCACCGTCTGCGGTCTGATTCTGACGGGAGTAGTCTTCACAATATTAGGTATTATCAGTCTTGCCGGAATGGTTGCTTCAACTTCCGGAACAGAAACTATAGTGAAAGACCGTTCGGTATTCGTACTCGAACTGAAAGGTAGTGTAATGGAACGCTACCAGGAAAATCCAATCATGCAATTTTTAGGGGAAGACTATGCGACTTACGGGCTGGATGACATTCTGACCTCTATCCGCAAAGCTAAAGAAAATGACAAAATAAAAGGTATCTATATCGATGCAGGTGCTTTCGCCTGTCAGACAGCTTCCATGCAGGCTATACGACGTGCATTGGTTGATTTCAAAGAAAGCGGGAAGTTTATCGTCGCTTATGCCGGAGCATATTCACAAGGTACTTACTATATTGCAAGTGTTGCCGATAAGGTAATAGCCAATCCTTCGGGAAGTATAGGCTGGCACGGACTATCTGCACAGACCATGTTCCTGAAAGGTCTGCTCGACAAAGTCGGAGTGGAAATGCAGGTATTTCGTGTAGGAACATACAAATCGGCAGTAGAACCATATATCGCTACTGAAATGAGTCCGGCAAACCGTGAACAGACACAAGCATTCATCGGCTCTATCTGGCAGCAGATTCTGAATGAGGTTTCCGAATCAAGAAAGATTTCTGTTGACTCTCTGAATGCTCTTGCCAGCCGTAATATGGATCTCCAGCCGGCAGAACTTTATCTCAGCACCGGTCTGGCAGATACACTGATGTACAAAGATGAAGTACTGGCCTACCTGAAACAGCTGACCGACTGTAAGGAAGATGAAAAACTGAATACACTTTCGCTTGAGGATATGGTAAACGTAAAACGAAACGTACCGAAAGATAAAAGTGGAAACGTCATTGCCGTATATTATGCTTATGGTGAAATAGACGGTGATGAATCTGCTGACGGAGAAGGTATCAACTCCGAAAAAGTCATAAAGGATTTGCGTAAGTTACGCGAAGATGAAAGCGTGAAGGCAGTTGTACTGCGTGTTAACTCTCCGGGAGGAAGTGCCTACGGTTCAGAACAGATCTGGCGTGAAGTTTCACTGCTGAAACAGGAAAAACCCGTTATCGTTTCTATGGGTGACTATGCCGCTTCGGGCGGTTACTATATATCCTGCGCTGCCGACTGGATTGTAGCCGAACCGACAACCCTGACAGGGTCCATCGGAATCTTCGGTCTGGTTCCAAATGCAGAAGGACTCCTGAAAGATAAGCTGGGGCTGAATTTCGATGTTGTAAAAACAAACGAACTGGCAGACTTGGGAGATTTGACTCGTCCGTTCAATGAAGAAGAAAAGGCTCTGATGCAAGGTATGGTCAATAAAGGATATGAACTCTTTACCAAACGTTGTGCCGACGGCAGAAAAATGAATATTGAAGATATCAAAAAGATAGCTGAAGGACGTGTGTGGACCGGAGAAATGGCCAAAGACCTGAAACTGGTAGATGAGCTGGGTGGACTGGATGAAGCTGTTGAAGTTGCAGCCTCACATGCTAAAATAGAACGTTATACGCTGGTAAGCTATCCGGAAAAAGAAGATTTCCTGACTTCACTGCTTAATACCCGGCCAAGCCGTTATATCAGCAGCCGTATGCAGGAAAATTTCGGTGAATATTACAACGGACTCCGTTTTGTAAAAAATCTCAAGGATGCCGATCGCCTGCAGGCGCGCATGCCGTTTGATGTGGTTATCAAATAAAGCATCGGCTGCCTGATGAAACTTGAAAGAAAAATAAAGATTTACCACGGACTGTTGCCATTAGCATGCCTCTACCGTCTGGGAGTAAGTATACGCAACTGGATGTTTGACAGAGGCATACTTCATTCACAGTCATTTCCGCTACCCGTTATCTGCGTGGGTAATATCAGCGTGGGAGGAACCGGAAAGACTCCACACACAGAATACCTCATCCGGTTGTTACAGAATGAATTTCAGGTAGCTGTACTCAGCCGTGGATATAAACGTAAATCGAAAGGTTTCGTTCTGGCTACTCCCGAAACAGATGCCGACCAGATTGGCGATGAGCCTTATCAGATGGCACACAAGTTTCCGGATATCTATGTGGCTGTAGACCGAGACCGCTGTCACGGCATTAATCAGCTAACAGATGGACATACAGCTCCCGGCATAAAGGTTATTGTTCTGGACGATGCTTTCCAGCATCGCTACGTGAAGGCAGGACTGACCATTCTGCTTATAGATTATAACCGTCCGATACATCTTGACCGGATGTTACCAGCCGGACGACTGCGGGAGCCGGAAAGTGGAAAAAAGCGTGCCGACATCATCATCGTAAGTAAGTGTCCGGCACAAATGAGCGAAGCAGAACAACAGGCGTTGCGATATGATATAGCCCCCCTCCCCTGTCAGCAACTTTATTTTACAACGCTGGCATACGGAAAACTACAGCCTCTCTTCTCGGAAGAACCGGAAAAGAAGCTTGAAGAAATCCGAAACGATGACCATATCCTGCTGGTTACAGGTATAGCCTCACCGGCAGCCATCATCAGTAAACTGTCGGCTTATACGCAGTTTGTTACTCCGTCGACTTTTCCTGACCATCACGATTTTGATGCAACGGACATGAAACGGATAGAAGAAGCGTTCAGAAAACTACCTGAGGGTAAACGTTTCATCATCACAACCGAAAAGGATGCGGCACGACTCATCGCTCATCCGCTACTGAGTGAAACGATGAAACCTTATATATATGTATTGCCGGTGGAGGTAGAATTTCTGAATAAAGAAGAACATTTATTTAATCAAAATATTATCGAGTATGTTAGAAAAAATTCAAGAAACAGCAGCTTTTCTAAAAGCTAGAATGCACACTCATCCCGAGACAGCCATCATTTTAGGTACAGGTCTGGGCAGTTTGGTACACGAAATTACCGATAAATATGAAATAAACTATTCCGAAATCCCCAACTTTCCGGTATCGACCGTAGAAGGCCATAGCGGTAAGCTGATTTTCGGTAAACTGGGCAACAAGGATATTATGGCCATGCAAGGTCGCTTCCACTTTTACGAAGGCTATTCAATGAAGGAAGTTACTTTCCCTGTACGTGTCATGCGCGAATTGGGTATCAAGACTTTGTTCGTTTCGAATGCAGCAGGAGGAACAAACCCGAATTTTGAAATCGGTGACCTGATGATTATCACTGACCATATCAACTTCTTCCCTGAACATCCGTTGCGTGGCAAGAACATCGAATACGGCCCCCGCTTCCCGGATATGAGTGAGGCTTACTCAAAAGAACTGATCGCAAAAGCTCTCGAAATTGCCGAAGAAAAAGGAATTAAGGTACAGCAGGGAGTATATATCGGGACACAGGGACCAACTTTCGAAACTCCGTCGGAATATAAGATGTTCCACATTCTGGGAGCCGATGCAGTAGGTATGTCTACTGTACCTGAAGTTATCGTAGCCAACCATTGCGGTATTAAGGTGTTCGGCGTTTCAGTTATCACTGACTTGGGAGTGGAAGGCAAAATTGTCGAAGTATCACACGAAGAGGTACAGAAGGCTGCCGATGAAGCACAGCCGCGCATGACTACCATCATGAGAGAACTTATTAACAGAGCGTAAAAAAACTATGCACGAAGGAAATAGAACTGAAATATCAACTCTCGGTGAGTTCGGGCTGATAAAGCATCTCACCACAGATATCAAACTACAGAATGAAGAAAGCAAGTATGGAATAGGTGACGATGCTGCCGTACTTGACTTTGCAGGAAAGCAGGTGCTGGTTACAACCGACTTACTGATGGAAGGTGTTCATTTTGATCTGGTCTATACTCCTCTGAAGCATTTGGGATATAAATCAGCAATGGTAAACTTCTCGGATATCTATGCAATGAACGGTACACCTAAGCAGATTACCGTATCGCTGGCTGTATCGAAGCGTTTTTGCATAGAAGATCTGGAGGATTTTTACGATGGACTGAAACTGGCTTGCCAGCTACATCACGTAGATATCGTAGGCGGTGATACTACTTCTTCTGTAACAGGTCTTGCAATCTCCATTACCTGTATCGGTGAAGCTGACAAAGATAAGGTAGTTTATCGTAATGGAGCCAAAGATACAGATTTGATTTGCGTAAGCGGAGATTTGGGAGCAGCTTATATGGGACTTCAGCTGATGGAACGTGAGAAAGCAGTTTTTCAGGGAGAAAAAGACGTCCAACCTGACTTGCCGGCAAGAATATCTGTTGGAACGCTTCTTAAAGCCAGAAGCACGCCGCGACATCATCGAACGACTGGCTGAAGCAGGCATCCGTCCAACAGCAATGATGGATATATCCGACGGTCTCTCTTCTGAACTGATGCATATCTGTTCGCAAAGTCAGACAGGCTGCCGTGTGTACGAAGACCGTATTCCTATCGACTATCAGACCGCAGTCATGGCAGAAGAATTTAATATGAATCTGACAACTTGCGCCCTGAATGGAGGTGAGGACTATGAACTGCTGTTCACTGTACCTCTGACCGATCACGAAAAAGTCTCACAAATAGAAGGAGTAAAAGTTATCGGACATATCACAAAATCGGAGTTAGGTTGTGCCCTGGTTACTCGCGACGGCAACGAACTTGAATTAAAGGCTCAAGGATGGAATCCACTTAAAGGTGAATAATAACAGCCCACATACAGTTAAAATCCCACTATTTTATGAGTAATAGTGGGATTTTTCATGAAAATCCGCCCTATTTTAATTTTTTCTCATATTTTTTTCGAGAATAGTTTGCAGTTTCAAAAACTTTACTTACCTTTGCAACCGCAAACGAGAAAGATTGGTGCCATAGCTCAGTTGGTAGAGCAAAGGACTGAAAATCCTTGTGTCCCCGGTTCGATTCCTGGTGGCACCACTTTGAAGAAAAGCAAAAGACAGTAAAATCCTGATTTCCAAGCGAAATTGGGATTTTTTGTTTTCCCCAGGCACGCAAAAAACGGCAAAATATTACCGTTCGAGGTGGAGCAAAAGGTGGAGAAGTCAAAATGTTACTTCTTTTGGGTGTGTGCAAAGTCTTGTATTCGAATATATAAATCACAAATAAATATTTCAGAGAGATAGTATTTTTTTCTCGATGGTTAAATCTTCTTCTGTCATGTGGGGAGAAGGGATATTGCACATGCGAATAATATCTCCTGGTTGGCAAGTATAATTGTAGTAAGCTTGTTCTTTTTTCGTTTAAAAACTTCATAGGCTTTTAATTCTCCTTTTA
>ENA-OQJI01000117-OQJI01000117.1-human-gut-metagenome-genome-assembly--contig:-NODE-117-length-18328-cov-0.991704_pt1 | contig 18328 bp, 16 predicted proteins | sample MGYA00242602_ERZ504768 | MGnify/ENA primary metagenome ERZ504768 (study PRJEB26092, sample SAMD00036368) | human gut metagenome | host: Homo sapiens | study: EMG produced TPA metagenomics assembly of...
AGTAAAGTCATGATACAGACGGTGATACTTTTATTGCTCTATACATAGATATTAAAATAAAAAATGATTATTGTTTGGCTTGTTGTTTGTTTTCAAACCGTTTTATTCAGCACAAATTAATTTTTTCTTTCTTTCCGTAAAAGAAAATTCATAATATTGGATGATGCGGTCAAAGTATTTCTTATTCTTGCTTCTATGGTACCTGTACCGTTATGGGGTGAAAGAATTAAGTTTTTACACTCGAACAATTTAGGGTTTATGTTTTTCTCGTTTTCGAAAACATCAAGAGCAGCACCGGCTATCTCGCCATTATTTAGCGAATTGATAAGTGCCTCTTCGTCAATAAGAGAGCCTCTGGCTGTATTTACGATATAAGCGGAATTTTTCATTATAGAAAATTCCTTGAAACCTATAATGTGTGTATTTTCATCAGTTGAAGGTATGTGTAGTGATACTATATCTGCTTCATGAAGTAAATCTTTCAGGCTGTCTTTCCATTCTATGTTCAGGCTGTGTTCTTCATCGGAAGGCAGCCTTCTGCGGTTGTGATATATTATTTTCATTCCTAATACAGAGGCTATTTTAGCTACAGATTTTGCTATTTTCCCTATACCTACAAGTCCGAGTTTCTTTCCGCTGACAGTATTACCTAAGTTTGATGTTACGTCAATGATGTTATCAGGTGCTGATTCCCTCATTTTTCTATCGTTGAATGTGACTTTTCTGATAAGGTCAAGCATCAGTGCAATCGTGAGTTCTGCAACAGGTATGTCTGAGTTTCCGGGCGAATTAGTGACACATATATTTTTGCTTTTCGCATATTCTATATCAATGTTGTCAATTCCGACTCCGAAGTTTGCTATGATTTTAAGTTTCTTCGCTTTTTCTATAATTCCCTTACGAACCTTAAAAGCGTAAGTACATAATATGGCATCACAATCTTTAATATGCGTATCCAGCATTTCCTGGTTTATATGGCCAGATTTAGGCATTATTATATTAAACTTCTCTCTGAGTTCTTTAAGGCCTTCTTCTGGCAGACTGTGTGTTATTAATACCTTGAGCATATTTTAAATGTTTAGTGATTAAAAAAGCCGGAGAAATTAGTTGAATAACTTCTCCGGCAAGGAATCAATCATTTATCAACTCAATTAAGAGAAGAAACAACCACCATTGATATCAATATTTGTACCAGTGATATATGAAGACTGATCAGAAGAGAGGTAAATTACAAGGTCTGCCACTTCTTTAGCTTCACCTTCACGACGAAGAGCGTATGTAGCTTTCAGGCGCTCGCGGTTTTCAGGAGTGTTGAATCTGTCGTGGAATGAAGTAGCAATAGTACCAGGAGCCAAAGAGTTGACACGGATACCCTTAGGACCAAGTTCTTTAGCCATTGAACGTGTAAATGTCATAACAGCTCCTTTAGCTGTAGCATACATTGAAGCACCCGGACCACCACCGTCGCGTGCTGCCAAAGAAGAGAAGTTTACAATTGTAGAACCGGAAACCATGTAAGGAACCGCCTCGCGTGTACACAAGAATACGCTTCTCATGTTTACGTCCATAAGGAAGTCGTACCATGCTTCATCCTGTTCAGTGATAGTCTTACGGCCAACGATACCACCTACAACGTTTACTAGTGCGTGGATTTCATTACCGAATTTTTCTACTGCAGTGTCGAAAAGACGTTTTACATCGGCAGCCTTTGTCATGTCGCCTTGAATAATAATACCTTCTGAACCGGCAGCCTCAATCATTTTCAATGTTTCCTGAGCATCTTCAGGATTGTCAAAATAGTTAACTACTACTTTTGCTCCTTCCTGAGCAAATCTAACTGAAATTGCACGACCTAAGTCACGTGCTCCACCTGTTACGATGGCAACTTTACCTTTAAGATTCATAATTCTATAAATTTATAAGTTTGATAATTAGGTTTATTTTATTTGTTCTATTTTTCCTACAGTTAGGAATATTGATATAATAGATAACGGAACCAATGCTCCCAATAAGGAGAACAGCAATATCCAGTTTGTAATGTATTGTGCAAACAAAATTGCAATGATTGTACCTAATACGGCAGCTACACCACCAAGTCCGGCAAGACTGCCTACGGACTTACCGCAATGGAGGTCGCTTGGTATAGTCTGGATGTTGGTAATCATGAACTGGAACCCGCCAAGCACGAATGCCATGAAAATAATAGCCATTACTGACGAAGTTGATGATACAGCTGCAATAATGAAAGGTATGATTATTACACCACCCAGCACGATTGCCATTTTACGGGCATAGTCTACGGATTTGCCTTTTCTTATTAACATACCCGAGAACCAACCACCTGAAATACTACCTATCATGGCACCTACATAAGGTACCCATGCGGAGAATGCAACTTCTTTGATATTCAGTTTGAAAACATCTGCAAGATATAGTGGAAGATATGTAACAAACATCCACCATATTGGGTCGAGGAAGAAGCGTCCGAGTATGACAGACCAGTTCTTCTTGTTTCCGAGCAGTTCTTCCAAGCTCTTTCCTTTTTGCTTGCTTGGGTCTATTTGGCACTCAGGCTGTCCGCTGATTATATAATTCCTTTCTTCTTCTGAAATCCATGGATGTTCAGCCGGACCTTTCTTATTGAATATCATCCATGGAATGAGCCATACCAAACCAAGGCAACCTACTATTACAAATGTAGTTTTCCATCCGAAAGCGATGTAAAGCATCAATATTATGATAGGTGCTATGATTGAACCCAAAGATGCTGCCGCACCAAATAACCCTTGTGCTAATGCTCTTTCTTTTTGCGGGAACCATTCGGCGTTGCTTTTCGTCGTTCCTGGCCACGGACCGGCTTCTCCAAGTCCAAGCATCATCCTGAATGCTGTCAGCGAAAAAATGCCTCTTGACAATGCTGTCAAAGCGTCGGCAGCTCCCCAAAGAAGCACAGATATGAAAAATCCCTTTCTTGTACCTATTTTATCGTACAGCTTTCCGGAAACCAACTGGCTTATACCATAAGCTATCATGAAAAATATGGTAATGGTTCCAAGCATATCCTTAGCCTGTTTTGCCGCTTCTTCTGCATGGGTGTCTGCGCTGATGAGGCCAAGGTCGTATGCTATACCTTCTTTGTTTACTACCAAAGTGTTTCCGTTTTTTTCCTTGATTGAAATGTTGGCGGCTTTGGCAGTGATTTCTTCTCCATTGGATTTTACCAGCTTGTATGTGTCGCCTTCTTTTACAGCCTGATTGATTTTCAGATTGTTGTCTATCTCATTCTCAAGGTTGTATTCGATGTTGGCTACCCACATATAGTTGAGCGTTCCTCTGTCTAAATAGTTGATGACAGTGATGAGCATTATAAGCCCAATGATAAACCATCTTAATCCTTTTATCTTCATAATGTGTGTTATTTAAGGAAATCTGCGCGCATTGGACTAAATGTGTCGATAAGTATTCCTGCTTCAAGGCATACTGCGCCATGAATGATGTCTGGCTCCATATAAATTCCGTCTCCGGCTTTAACTATTACAGTCTCATCTCCAACCCTAAATTCAAAAACTCCGCTGGCAACGTATGTTGATTGTGAATGGAAATGCTCGTGAGGAGTTCCTACTGCTCCTTTTTCAAATTTCACTTTCACTAACATCAACTGGCCGTCATAGCCTAAGATTTGTCTTTCAATCCCTTCTCCAGCTTTTTCCCATGCAGTTTCGCTTTCAAGAACGAATGATTTACTACGCGTTTTCATTGTTTTAAGTTTTAAATAAGTTAATAAATAATTTTATAGATTCCTTCCCATTTGTATTTGCCGCACTGGTGCGATACGCTTGGGGTGTTGTTTTCGTTTGACATACACACTGTTATTGTTTTATCATTCTTTAGTAAAATTTCTATTACAGTGTACTTGGCATTATCCTCTTTAATTTTTATTTCCTTAATCGAAGAATACGGGTTTATGGTATATTCTTTTTGCGGATTGTAGTCGCCATGAATTTCAATAGTAGAAACTATTGTTGTGTTTTTGGCATTATTCTGTCTTAACAATATGCTTGGTTCGTTTCTCAGATTGAAATTAGGGTCATTTGCCCCAAGTTTGTTAAGATAAATTGACAAAGTATTGTTCGACGTTACGGACAGAGTGTAGAATCTGTTTCCTTTTAGCCATGTGGTTGTTGCTGTGGCAGGAAGAGAATCTGCAATTGCTTCAACCCAGAAGAATTCATATCCATTCTTATTTCCAAGAGCTTTCCTTATCTTATCCTGCGCCGCGTACTTGTAGTTTGTATGTATAAGGTGTCCGCTATAATGCAATGGCAGGTCGTACTTATGTGTCTTGTCAGACTGTACCTTCATCAGGTCTATAACCAGCGGCTGACCTAAATACTTTTCAGAAAGAAGGAAGATGCTTCTGTGCATTTTAACTCCATCTGCAGCATTAGTTTCGATGGCACTTATTAGTTTGGTATCTGCAGTATTGTCGAATGCATACAATGCCGGTGAATATTTAGATGCTTCTTTCAGGTTGCCGTTGAAATGACTTTTTTCATCTACCACCAAAGCATTATGTGCTATTGTCTGTTTGGCATACTTATCATTTTCATAAAGATAGTGCCCGCCGTTCTTCTGCTCTATATTAAGGAATCGTGCAGCACCATAGTCTGTTATAATGTCATTGTTGTTGTCAAACATTATAAAACCAAGCCTGTCGAAGTGTCCGTGTCCCATACCTTGGGAAGTGTATTTCATTGCCATAGTAGTCTGGTGTTCCTCTTCTCCTGTTCTAAGCACACCAATTCCACCATTTTCACCATTTGGCCCGTCACTGATATTTAATGTGGTATGTTTAAATTGCTTCGCTTTTTCTATATCTTGAGCAACTTTATATCCCGCACCTGTAATAGTGACAGAATTCTGTTGCTTTGCAATATACAGTAATTCAGGATCTTCTGTTATGGAGTATGCAATATCCACACCCCAGATCAGTTCTGTTGTTTTCCAGTTCTTTTCCAGGGAATCGTTAAACTTGAAAAGTTCTCCATTATTATCTGTCATCTGTAAAAGAGTAGTTACTGCCTTTACAAGAACCCCGTCTTTAAGCTCGAAAATTTTTCTTTCAGGCTCATTGTTGTTGATAACCTGAGCGAATGTTATGAATGGCTGGAGTGAGTATCTCTGATAATACGGACCTTCTACAAAATAGCCGTCAGGTGAGAAAAGTTCTTCTATTTGTCTGAGAAATCCCGCTTTGCCATCTTTTTTAGGACCTAAGAGTGATTTTTCTACCATATCCTTATCGCCCATAACATACGAAATCATTCCGACAGATGCAACAGACCATGTCCCATGGTTATGAATCTTTGAGAAAGTCTTTTCATTGTCTACTGCGATGAATTTTACCATAGGCTTGAACAGGTTATTTTCTATATATTCCTTTTCTTTCTTGCTAAGATAGTCATATATACAATCGTAAGCCTGTGAAGTATAAAACAGCCATACGGACTCATTCAGACCTTGCCAAAACAACTTACCTCTATATGATGACTTTATTACCGGGTGAAGAGGTAGGGAGGGATACATCTTGGCATATTTCATCAATCCATCCTTTATATAGTCAGCATATTTCTTGTCATTGTAAAGTTGATACATCAACCCTGCCTCATACATATTTGTATAGTTCTTTTTATGTTGCTCATGAGTGTAACCACCACCTGCGTCTTTAGGTAAAGGAACTACCATTGGTGTTTTTACAGAAATATCTGTTCTTCTCTTAATAGCGTTAATGGTTGATGTGAACAAATTCTCATTACTTTTTGATCTGCTTATATCAGCAACATCTTTATGCGTCAATGTCAGGCAAGGATGATTTTGTGCATTGATGACTGCAAGACCGGACAAGCCGAAAAGTAATGTGATTAGTATTTTTCTTGTTTTCATTGTATTTAATTTTAAATTGGATGACCAAATGTATTAACAAAAAAAATAATGGCCAAATATTTTTCTGTTTTTTTTGAAAAAAATAATTCAGTTAACTAAATAGAATTTTTATAGGTTAATATAAGTTAATATATTCACCTATTTACGCATTATTAATGTTATCAATATATTTATTAAAAAATAATATTTTCATAATTCGTTTTTTTTTGTTTTATATGAAAATAGTTTGTACATTTGGGCTACCAATATAAAAATAAGGACAGAAAATCAATTTTATATTACTATTTATAGTTAACTAAAACAATTAGCATGACAAAAACAAAAAAATCCGGTTTGAAAAGATGGAGTATAGTAACTCTGTTTTTTCTATGTGTTTCGAATTTTATGCTTGCACAAGGAATCAAGGTTAAAGGTGTTGTAACTGATACGACAAATGAGCCTTTGATTGGTGCGGCTGTTACTGTTAAGGGTACTTCTACAGGTACAATTACAGACTTTGATGGAAATTTCATTATTGACGTGTCATCAAATGATGATGTTCTTGTAATTTCTTACATAGGATTTACTCCTAAGGAAGTAAAGGTTGCTGGAAAAACTGTTATTAATGTAGTTTTGGGAGAAGATGTTAAAGCTTTGGATGAGGTTGTAGTAGTCGGTTATGGTGTTCAGAAGAAATCTCATCTTACAGGTTCTGTTACCAAGGTTGAAACTTGATGGATTGAGCGATTTGCCGGCTTCTCGAATTGATCAAGTTTTACAAGGTAAGATCGCCGGTGTGCAAATTACCAATACCACTTCGGAAGCCGGTGTGGCTCCACGGATCAGAGTACGGTGGTATGGGCTCTATCAGTGCAAGCAGCGAACCTCTTGTAGTGGTAGATGGTTTCCCTGTAGCCGATGGTTTAGCTTTTGTAGATATGAATGACGTAGCATCTATTGAAGTACTTAAAGATGCCGCTTCTTCCGCTATCTACGGTTCACGAGGAGCGAATGGTGTAATCCTTATTACTACAAAGAGCGGTACTTCTGATAAGCCTAAATATTCATTTAAGTCAAGTTGGGGCGTAAAGAGTGCATACAAGACACCTGATACATATACCAGCCGTGAATATACTCAGCTTTTGGCAAGAGACAAATATCTTCAGAAGCTTTATAGTAATCCAGATTTCGCCTTGGAGAACTCTCCGGAAATTGATATGAATAAGTTGCTGGACAACAACCAGGCAATATCTTATCTGCCTACAATTTTTACTCCTCAGGATTACAATAATCTTTTATCTGACAATGAAGAGGCTTTGTTGTACATCGATAACGATACAGACTGGCAAGACTTAGCTCTTAGAAATGCTTTCAGCCAAAACTATCAGTTAGGAGTTTCTGGGGGGAAGAATAATACAAAATATTATGTTTCTGCCAATTATTCTGACACTCAAGGTATAATGAACTTCAATGAATATCAGAAAATGGGTTTCCGTGTAAAATTGGATACAGAGTTGAATAAACGCGTATCAATAGGTTTGAATGTCAATCCTTCTTATTCAAAGCGTGAAAGGCCATCGGTTAACTTCCTTGACTATGTGAAATGTTATTCATTCCTGCCATACAGGCACACAGAGGCTACTGCCGTTCTTACAGGGCAGGAAGTAGGAAGTTATGCCCATCCATATCACTTCAACACACTTTATACAAGACCTGACGGAACTACATTCCAAGCTAATCCATGGTCGTCAAGCAATAACAATCCATTGTCAACTGCTGAAAGATACAGAAGGTATCAGGAAGATTATCGTATGCAATCGTCTGCATATATTAATATAAAGATTGCCGACGGACTAACTTTCAGAAGTTCAAACGGTATTTATATGTCATATACTCAAAATGATGAATATATGGAGTTTGATGCCAAGAAAGCAGGAGAAACAAACCAAGGCATTTATAAAAACAAATTATTTATAGACCTTCTGACAGAAAATACATTGAATTACAATAAGACATTTGGTCAGCATGATTTCTCTGTTCTTTTGGGTTATACTGCCGAAAAGACTACTACTACCACAGCCGGTATTACAGGAACAGCATTCCCTACAGATTATATTCACACTCTGAATGCTGCCACATCAATTACTTTGGGTCCTGACAATACTTACACATTCAAGGAACAAGATGCGTTGATGTCTGTATTGGGACGTGTAAACTACGCTTATGCCGACAAGTATCTAGCTTCAGTAAGTGCCCGTACCGACGGCTCTTCTAAATTTGCCAAAGGAAATCGCTGGGGTTGGTTCCCTTCTGTTTCTTTGGGATGGAGAATCTCTGAAGAACCGTTCTTGAAGAAATATTACTGGCTCAGTTCTTTGAAACTCAGAGCAAGCTGGGGTCTTACAGGAAACAATGATATTGCGAACTATTCGTTTATGAATAAACTATCATCTGCGAATTATTCATTCGGTTCAGGAACAGGAAAAGTTTCATCAGGTTTGGCAATCCAACATCAGTTATTGCAAACCGTGATATAACATGGGAACAGTCAAGTGAATATAACTACGGATTGGATTTGAGCTTGTTTGATAATAGAATTAACTTTTCTGGCGAATATTATTATTCAGAGACTGTACAGATGCTGTATCAGCAGACTGCACTTTCTATAACAGGTTTCCAGAAATTCTGGAACAATATAGGTAAAGTTGCCAATAAAGGTTTCGAGTTTGAACTTCGTACGATGAATATAGATAAGGAAAAATTCTCTTGGAAATCATCATTTAATATTTCGTTCAATAAGAATGAACTTCTTGACCTTGCAGGTGAGGTAAGACAGATTAACTATGGCGAACGTCAGGAAAGTTACTTGGCTGAAGTTGGAAAACCTTCTATTCAATATTATTTATTTAAGACAACTGGTGTATGGAAATCTGATGAAGAAGTTGCAAATAATCCACATCACACTAATGACAAAGCTGGTGGTCTTAGGGTTTGGGATGCAAATGATGATGGAGAAATTACAGATGCCGACCGTGTAACTTGTGGTACTCCATTTCCTGATTTCACTTGGGGATTCACCAACTCATTTAATGTATATGGTTTCGATATCAGTGTAATGCTTCAGGGCTCACAAGGGGGTAAGGTTTTTAATGGTGACGGATATTATAACGAAACATGGAAATTCAACAAGATGTTCAAAGATACTAACTATTGGATTTCTCCAGACCATCCGGGTAATGGTGTATCACCTTATCAGCTTTATGGTATAGATCCTGAGCTTACCGATTACTTGCTTGAAGATGCTTCTTACTGGTCTGTTAAGGATATAGTTGTCGGATATAAATTCCCTAAGACTATAACTAAGAAAATCGGTTTAGAACGGATTGAGACTATATGCTTCAATACAGAATTTATATGTACATTTTGCAAGTAATTACCGTGGCGTAAATCCAGAAGCGAGATATACATCCGGAAATTATGCCAATCCTTTGATTTCAGGTTATCAGAGAGGTAGTTTCCCTATGGAGAGAAGTTTTAATTTTTGGTATAGACATTAATTTCTAATATAATTTGAATTATGAAAAGCAAAATATTTGTATCAGCGATATTCGCCATTACCATGAGCAGCTGTCTTGACCTTAATCCTATATCTGAGATAGGAGAGGACACATTTTATAGTAATGACACAGAAGTTGCAGTAGGACTGACCGGATGTTATAACGGTCTTCAGGCTCCTATAAAAAATGAATGGATGCTGACTGATATCCGTTCGGATGTATCAAGAGCATACGACAAGAGTTCTTCAAAGACTGAGATAAAAAACGTGATGGCTCTTAACGAACTTGAGGCTTTTGCTTCAATACAGCAGATAGAACAGTACTGGAATTCTGTTTACAATAACATTTACCGATGCAACATGGTATTGCAGAATGTAGGAAATGTATCAAACGACGCAAAACGTAAACAGTATGAAGGTGAGGCGCTGTTCATAAGAGCATATCATTACTTTAATCTTGTGAGATTGTTTGGTCCTATTTTTTTGGGTTGATAAACCAATCAGTGCTCAGGAAGCATTCTCATATGACAGAATGGCTGTAGAACGTGTATATTCGAATATAGAAAAAGATCTTCTTAAGATTATTAATGATGAATTGCTGCCAGAGGCATACAGTAGTGACAGTGATTTGGGGCGCGTAACATTGTTAAGTGCAAGGACTCTTTTGGGCAAACTTTATCTGACTCAAAAGAAATATGCAGAAGCAAAAACTCAGCTTAAGGCAGTAGAAACTGCATATAATGGATATGACTTGTCATCTATAAAATATGCAGATGTCTTCAGTATTAATAATGAGATGAACAAGGAGATTATTTTTGCAATACGTTTCAAGGCAGGTAATGTGGGATTAGGTAATCCTTTCGGTAACATGTTTGCACCGCTTAACAGTGGAACAAGTGTGATAAACGGCAACGGTAGTTCATATAATTACCCTACCACAACTTTGGTAAATTCTTATAAGGATGGTGATGAAAGAAAAGACGCTACTTTAGGTTTTGGGTATCACAATAACACAACAGGTCTTGATGTTACTATCAGATATGTGAAAAAATATCTCTCTCCTGTAACAACAGCTGAAGACGGTGAAAACGACGTGCCGGTATTGAGATATGCTGATGTTCTCCTCATGCTTGCAGAGATTGAGAATGAGTTAAGCGGACCTACTGCCGAGGCTTTGAACTATCTAAATGCTACTGTAAAAAGAGCCGGTGTCACTCCTTTCACTATTGCCGATTTGCCAAACAAAGTTGCTTTCCGTCTTGCTGTAGAAGAAGAAAGATTCAAGGAATTTGCATACGAAAACCAGCGTTTCTTCGACCTCATCCGTACTGGCAGATATGTGGATGTTATGAAGAAACATTATGCAACTGAGTTTGATGATAAGAACAATAAGTCATATTACGAGGATAAACCAAATTTGATGGCTGGAAATATTAATCTGAATCAATTGCTTCTTCCATTGCCTACTTCTTTAATTGACGTTAATCCTGAAATTGCACAGAATCCGGGTTATTAAGAGATAGTTTTATTATGAGAGGTTTTATTATTTGCGCATTAGCCCTTGCATTTTATGGGGCTGATGCCAAAACCTACAAGGTTTCGGACATAAATGCTTTTAACAAAGCTGTAAAGGTTGTTCTGCCGGGTGACAGTATTGTAATGGCCGATGGTGTATGGAAAGATGTAGAATTTAAATTCAAGGGTAAAGGCACGAAAGCATCACCTATAGTTCTCACTGTAGAGACACCGGGTAAATGTACAGTTGAGGGTGTGTCGCAGCTTCGTCTGTCGGGCGAGTATCTTGTTGTTGATGGTCTTGTGTTCATCAACGGACATGCACCAAAGGAAAAAGTCACTATCGATTTCCGTACATCTAGCGAGGATTTTGCTTATAACTCAGTTGTCAGAAACTGTGTTATAGATCATTTCAACTATCCAGACAAAAGTGTGAAAGACCATTGGGTTGAGGTGTGGGGTAAGAACAATACTGTGGAATACTGTTATTTTGCAGGTAAGAAGAATTTGGGGACAACCTTTGTCATCTGGCCTAACGGCGAGAATGCATGCTCCTAACTATCATCGTGTTTACCGTAATTATTTTGGAATCAGACCACGTTTGGGTAGTAATGGCGGAGAGACTTTGAGGGTAGGAACAAGTACTTATTCTCTTCAGAGTTCATCTTCTACTATAGAAGAAAACTATTTTGAACACTGTAATGGAGAAACAGAAATCCTGTCTATCAAGTCGTGCGACAATAAGATTATAAACAATACGTTTCTTGAATGTGAGGGAAGTATCGTTCTTCGTCATGGCAACAGGAATGAGGTTTCGGGTAATATCATGTTTGGAAACAACAAACCATACACAGGAGGTATACGTGTGATAAATGCAGGGCATAAGATTTACAACAATTATCTGTCCGGACTGAGAGGTGATGAATTCCGTCTGCCTTTGGTTGTGATGAATGCAGTGCCAAACTCACCGATAAACAGATATCACAAGGTAAAGGATGTTGAAATTGCATATAATACGTTTATGAACTGTAATGCCGCATGGCATTTATGTGTGGGAAGTGATGACGAAAGAACTGATTTGCCTGAAAATGTAAATATCCACTCCAATGTGGTGTATTCGCCTCAATCGGAAAATCTGGTGATGAAATATGACGACATAAAAGGTATCAGTTTTTCTGACAATGTTTTGATAAACAAAGACGGACTCGTAAAAGAGTATGGAGGTGTTGATACTGAATATCAGTTGAAGTCAACACGCGAAGGATTTCCTGTCATTTTGCCGGAATATACTTCTTCGTCTTCAGAATATATCACGACTGATATAAACGGAAGAAAGCGCAACGAACAGAAGACTGTAGGAGCTTTTGAAGCCAACTCTCTGTCTGCACGACGTTTTGTTCCTAATCAGATGAATTGCGGTCCTCGATATGAATGGAACAGAGTTGACCCTTCTGCACAATCAATAGGTAGCATAATAAAGATAGCCCCCGGTGTGAACACACTGTATGAAGCGGTGAAGAAATCATCGGCTGGCGATATAATAGAACTTGCAGAGGGTACATACATTAACGAAAAACGTATAAACGTAGGACATAATCTTACAATACGTGCTGCGGCAGATGCAAAGAAACGCCCCGTAATAAGAATGGACGACAAGGAATCGAATACGGTAACTATGTTCGACATGAAGGGAGGTGCCTATCTCAAGCTCATTGACCTGGCTTTGAACGGTAAGGACGGAAAAGCAAGACAGACAAAATATGCCGTGTTTATAAGCGAGCCTAACACTCTGGAGCATTACAATTTGCTGATGGACAACTGCGATGTTTATAACTTCCAGCAGACAGACGGAGCAGTGATTTCTGCACAGAAAGGTACTTTTGCGGATACTGTAAGGATAGTTAATTCCACTGTCAGCAACTCATATCGTGGAATAGCTCTTAATCGCGAGAAAGATGATAAAGCTTCTACAATGCCGAATATGTGATATTGCAGAATTCTTCTTTCCGCAATATAGGCGAATGGGCTGTTCATTTCTATCGCGGTGGTAATGATGAATCTACGCTTGGTGGTTTTTTTGGTTGTCGATCACTGTATTTTCGACAATGTAAACAATCGTCAGGATCAGTATATCATAAAACACAACAGATGGCAGAATGTGAGGATAGAGAACTCTCTGTTCATGAACAATCCGCAAATAAAAAGGAATTATGAATCTCGACCAGCGTACTCATATCATTCGCAACTGTTGTCTGGTCAAGTCAGGTAAATTAAAAGTTAAGGGAGAAGCAAAATCGGCAGATATATACTACGACATTTAAAGAGTTGACTGGTAATGCTACCGATGGCGGAAATATTGGTTTAATCAATTAAATAAAACAAAACGTATGAAAACTCGAAATATATTATCAATAATGTTTGGTGCGTTGGCAATGGGAAGCCTGTCGTTCTCTTGCAGCGAAGTAACTAAGATAGAAGCGGAAAGCCCGCAACCTCCTATCATAATAGGATTCAGTCCTGCTGAAGGTAGAGTAGGAACTGAAATTAAGATTTGGGGTGACAACTTAGGTAATGTGACTCAAGCCTACATTGGTGGTGGACAGGCTGGTATAAAATACAGAATTACGCAAGACACGGCTGTTATCTATCCCATAGAGTCGTCTGTGACCGGTGTCATTAAGTTGAAGAACGCATATGGTGAAGTGGAAAGTGTTGAGCAGTTCACGAGGTTATATCCTCAACCGGAACTTACTGATGTACCAACAACAGCCAAGGCTGGTGATGAGATAATGATTACAGGCAAGAACCTTGACGTGGTTATATCAGTTAATTTTGGAACGGAAGAAGGTATTATGACATACAAGTCAGAATCGGAAATTATAGTACAAGTACCTACAACTATAGCTGATAATTCTGGCAAGATAAGTTTCTCTTACAATAATGGCTCGGGAACGCCAAGTCATGTAGAGAGTGCAGAGGAATTTACACCTGTTAAGATGAATCCTGAATTTGACCAAATTTCAGTAAATGAAGCGGATGAATGTACTTCAATAACATTTACAGGAAAGAATCTTAATGTAGTTGATAAAGTTCTGATGAATGGTAGCACAGAGTTACCTGTAAGTAAATCAGAAATTTCTCTGTCGGTGACTTTGCCTGAAGTGGAAGCAGATACAGAAGTAACTCTAACTGCATATTATTTCGGAGACCAGTCTGTAAATATAGTCTCAGGATTACAGTTAAGAATATTCTTTATTTTGCACACAAGAATGTATTGATGGGTGCCCGCGAAAGTGGATTGCAGTCATTCTTCAATGCCGTAACGGGTGAAGCATTTGCAGCGTGCGATATAAAAGGTATGGGAGATTTGGCGGAAAATGATAAATTCCATTTCTATACAGATTATTCTAGCTCAACACTTATTTTTGGAAACCCTGGAGGTGGTGCAAATAAATTCAAGAATTTTTTATGTGATGGAGAAAAACTGGAAGCTAAGAATGCCAAGAATGTAGTAAAATTCTACCCAGTTGAAAATGCTGATTATGCAAGTAAGGTTGTTTCTGCAAACCATGAAGATTTAGTTGCTATCTTCTCGTTACCGGCCGATGATATTGTAGATGCATTAAAAGGTGAAAATTCACCTACATCAGATTTTAAATACCCATCTTGGAATACTACTGATAAGAATGTAATATTATTCGTATTGTATGACTCTGAAAGTCAACCTGCCAAAGTTGGATTTATACATGCATTGAAAGTTTCCGAATCTGAAGCTAAGGATATGAGCAAAACAAGCAGTGTTACATTCAACTGTTACTTCCAGAAATAATACAGTTTACTATAATTAAGCAATCGTTGATTAAGTGGGGGCTTTCATAATTAAACTTATGAACCGTTCCCCCATTTATATCATTAAAATCTACACTTATGAATAAAATATTAATATCTTTTCTACTTCTCTTTTCGCTATTTTCGTCGTGTTCATCTCCTGAAGATATAACTTTATCTCCGGATGGCGACGAAGATGTCAAACCGACAATTCCTATTGAGAAATATAAGTTAAGCGTTGAAAAACCGGAACATGCCAAGCTGCAGATAGAACCTCTTGCTCCCGACTCTACCTATGAAGTGGGGACAACAGTTAAAGTTACTGTTAGTGTTGATGATGGCTACCGTTTTGATGGATGGACGGGTGATGTCAGCGGAACTCAAACATCTCTTGAGTTTAAGATGGATGCAGACAAGACTATTGGAGTGAAAACCTTAAAAATTATTTCAAATACAGTAAAATGGTATGTCAAAACGAAAGATGAGTTTAAAAAAGCGCTTAATGGTATGGAAACCGGTGATACCATTGTGGTGGCCGATGGTACATATAATATCGATGGACAAACTATTAATACCGGTGGAACTAAAGATAATCCGGTTTTGATTACTGCTGAAAATGTTGGAAGAGTAACATTGAATGGTAAAAGTTCTTTTACACTACGTCACGTTGAATATGTAACTATACGTGGATTCAAGTTTGCAAGCGAAGGAAAAACCGTTGTAAAGATGGAAGGTTCACGTTATTGTCGCGTCACACAGAATGAATTTAATTTGAATGAAGAGAAATCCAACAAATGGGTTATAATTGGTGCACACTATCAAGATACTGAGAATAAGTCATGTGGAAACCGTATTGATCACAATCTTTTTGAAGGAAAAACTCAGCCGGGTAATTACATAACAATTGACGGAGTATCTAAAGCGCATCAACCGTCGCAAAATGATACGATTGACCATAACCACTTCAGAAACAATAGTCCGAGAGCGGCAAATGAAAAGGAGAGTATTCGTGTGGGATGGACAGATTTGTCCGGTGGTAGCAGTTATACAGTGATTGAACACAATCTTTTTGAGAATTGCGATGGTGACCCTGAAATAATTTCACTGAAAGCGTGTTACAATATAGTGCGATATAACACGTTCCGCAGATGTTTAGGAACAGTATGCTTGCGTCAGGGAGCTTATAACAGAGTGGAAGGTAACTATTTCTTCGGCGAAGGAAAAACAGTGGAGTCAGACGGTCAAAAGCTTGGATGTGGTGGAGTAAGAGTATATGGTATAGGACATGTGGTAGTAAACAACTATTTCGAGGGTCTTACAGGCGATAAATGGGATCCGGTTCTGGCTATTACCAATGGTGACAAATCCAACGGTGGTGACTTGAACAATAGTTCACATCTTGTTCCGGAAAAACTTATTTTTGCTCACAATACAATGGTGAACAATAAATCCAATATAGAGATAGGTTATGATAACAGCGGAAAATATACAAAGAAACCTGTTAATTGCCAGATAAAGAACAATATCATACTAACCAATACTACAGACTGTATAAAGCTCTATACCGAAAATCATCGTTCATCAATAGTACTTGATAACAATATTTTCTATCCTACGGGAGATGCACAGATGGGAGTAACATTCAGTGGAAATGAAATCAAGAAGGTAGATCCAAAGTTAGAGAAAGCTACTCAGGTGGATGGATTCTCACTGTTTAAGCCGCAGCAGAACAGTCCGGCCATTAATGCTGTAAGCAGAATAGACGATTGTCTGCTGGACTTTGAAGGACAGGAACGTCAGGCTACAACAACCATTGGAGCTGATGAACTTCAGGCACAAATGTGAAAGCATTTGCACTTACAGAAAAATATGTAGGACCGTATGCCATAGAATTGAAGTGAACCTCAAATTTAATATGTAGTTTGTTATGTAGATAATAATACTGTTTACCATAAATATGTAATTGTAGTAAATTGGGGAACTTTATAATAAGATTTATGCATAGTTCCCCATTGACTTTTTTCATAATGTTATGATAAAGATATTAATAGTTATTTCTCTTTATTCCTTTTTATCCTCCTGTTCACCGTCAGGAGATATATATGACACAGATGACAACCATGATGTGAAAGATGAATATTCTCAGAATGGTCAGGATAATGATGCGGAAGATGAGGACAGCGACTCTGAAACTACTGATTCTGAGGAGGATGGAAACAGCTATGACGTGCTTGTGTCTTCTGTTTCGGAACTGAACTCTATTACCGGCCTTAAACCGGGTAGTATCGTGGCTCTTAAGGACGGTATATACGAAGACTCAAAAGTCTCCTTAAGGGGCGACGGGACAGAGAATGAGCCAATTGTTTTTATATCAGAAACAAAAGGCGGAGTAATCTTCAGGGGTAAGTCGTCGATGAACGTTTATGGTAGCCATGTGATTATTGATGGGTTCAGGTGGGAAAATCCTTCTCCTGACGCTTCGGGGTATGTGTTCAAGTTTGAGAAAACATCGTCTCATTGTGTACTACGGAATTCTTCAATTACCGGTACAGGCACAGAGCAGGATGCAGAGCATGACTCTAAGTGGATTTCGATATACGGAACAGGTAATACGGTGACGCATTGCAGCTTTGAGGACAAGCGTAATATCGGTGCCTTGTGTGTGGTGTGGCTGGAGAAAGGTAAACCGGCGGAGCATGTTATAAGCTATAATCATTTTACACGTCCTATGACTCTTCGCGACTCAAAGAATTCGCCCATTAACGGGCAGGAAACCATAAGGATAGGCGATAGTAGTACATCTCTGCAGGATGCAAACTGCATTGTGGAACATAATTATTTCTATCATTGATCATGGGGAAGAAGGAGAAATAATCTCGAACAAGAGTTGTGGCAATATATACAGATACAACGGATTTCACGAAAGTAAGGGCACTCTGACTCTTCGTCATGGAAACAACTGTAAGGTTCACGACAATTATTTTCTTGGCAATGACATCTCTTCAACGGGCGGTGTGAGGATAATAGGCGAAGGACATGTGGTGGAATCCAACCGTATGGAAAAGCTTGGAGGTGATGGATACAAGTCGGGGTTGTGTGTAGTAAGAGGTGAAAAAACAATGCACTCAATGGGTATGCTCCGGTGAAATCGGCCGTGGTGAGAAATAATGTCTTTATAGAATGTAAGCTGGCCATGCACTTAAATTATAAAGGTAGCTCGAATCAGACTGTAGCTCCTGTGGGAGTAACCATATCAGATAATACAGCTATTGCAAAATCATCGTCGTCGTATGTGGTTAAATATGAAAAGACTACAATAGAAGCGGATATAAGGTGGAGTGGAAATACACTGTATGGGAAATTCGATAATAATATTTTCGGATGTAAACTTGAAACCGTGAAACCGGATATTCCGGAAAATAAATACGATATGGATAAAATTAGAGCTAATGCTGGGATAGTGGATTAGTATTTTTAGACACTGTTTAAACTATAATTAAATACCGT
>ENA-OQJI01000120-OQJI01000120.1-human-gut-metagenome-genome-assembly--contig:-NODE-120-length-17989-cov-1.371403_pt1 | contig 17989 bp, 12 predicted proteins | sample MGYA00242602_ERZ504768 | MGnify/ENA primary metagenome ERZ504768 (study PRJEB26092, sample SAMD00036368) | human gut metagenome | host: Homo sapiens | study: EMG produced TPA metagenomics assembly of...
TAATGGCCGCGCAATCGAACGGATGCTGCAATGTTTCCATATAACCCAGCTCCGCTGCCCCACAACGTTGGTTGATGTAATCGCACCCCGTTAGGAGATACCCAGACACCACCGTGCTGTACTAGTCCATCGTGATACAGCAGTTTCGCACCGACCATGCCAACATCTGGTCTAGCGAAAAAGCCCACCATTGAAGTCATCCATTCCGGCTCGATAACCTCAGTGTCATTATTTAGGAACAAAAAGATCTCACCAGAAGCGAATGAAGCCCCGTAATTGCAAATTGCGGAATAATTGAATCCTTTACCCGGCCACTTAACTACGCGCACATTATCATGACGCTGTTCAAGCTCATCATAGTAGGTAAAAGTTTGCGGTTCCACGCTATTATTTTCCGCAATAATGATTTCATAGTTGCGGTACGTGGTTTTTTCAATCACCGAAGTAAGGCATGCTCTCAACAAGTCGATATGATCTTTGGTTGGAATGACGATGCTCACTTTCGGCTCATCGGTATGCTCATACCGAACGCGATATCGAAACATCGCAGGCAAGCTCTCAACCTTTGCAGGCAGATTCATCCGATCAAAATGCCGCTGGAGCGCAAGCCTTCCCGCCTCCACCGCATACGGTTTGCTCTGTGCATTGGCACTGGTGGAACCAGGATGTTCTCTCCAGTGGTACAGCATATGAGACACATTACGTATATCACGTGCGACTTCCACGCATTTCAGTGTCAGATCGTAGTCCTGCGCCCCAGAAACATCCGCTTCAGACAAGTCGACCCGTTTTAAAGCATGCCGACTAACCATAAGCATATGCGTCACATAATTGTAGGAATATAGCAGATCCTTGTTAAAGGCAGGTTTGAAGACAGGCCACACGTAACGACCGTCCTGGAGCTTGTCTTCATCGCAATACAACAGGTCCACCTGTGGATGTTGCCTGATCTCGTGTGCATACCAATACAACGCATCAGGTTCGATTACATCATCATGATCGATAAACGCGATGTAGTCGCCTTGCGCCACAGCAATACCAACATTGGTATTTTCAGCAATACTCTTGTTTTCCGCCTTGACCACTCGAATACGATCATCGTTATATCGAGCCAGCACATTCTTCACCGTCGTAGAACCTGCAGTACTAACATCAACCACAATAAGTTCAAAATGCGTATAGGTCTGATTCAGCACAGACGACAGCAATTCCTTAAAATACTCTTCAGAAGTATTGAATGCCACACAAATCAAACTCAGCAACGGCTTCTGTTTCCAAGCTCCGCATATCTCCTTCTGAGCACGTGCATCAGCAGGGTTCAGTCGATGCTTCCTGAAGAAAAAATCATAGCTCGGATCCAGAGAAGCATGGCGCAGCTCCGCCACAGAACCGTCAAGCAGACGCTGAAACTTGGGAGCCAGCATGCAATCCGATGCGGCATCAAGCACATTATTCTCGGCCTGCACTGTTACACAGAACATGCGTGGATTCATATCCATAGCAAACGCGTAGGTCAGCCTACGATGTTTATGGCAGTATCCTTACCTTCCGAACACATAGAATCTTCCAAGACCACAGGAGTCACTGAAAGGGGTTGCGCACACTCATCAAGCACCTGCACGACGTATGACTCGTTCTCGTTTCCGTGCATCGTGGCGGTACAGCGAACAATAACCTTCCCTTTACCGTCCGGGTAAATTCCCGTGACTTCAACATGTGGGTTCCCGGAAATGAGCCGTTCACTAATATCGCGTATGACAGCCGCTTGATCAGGATGCATTTTGTATGTCAGACGGGAACGTATCTTCGACTTCAATGGATCAACTTCAACAGTGAAGTACACCTTTCCCTCATCGTTTCGATCCACAATATCAATAAACAGATTCGTACCGTCAAGCAGTGGAAAAACTATAACCGCATCTCGATTCGAGACACTAGACCACATGTTTTCCACAGCGTCAAGCCAATATAAGTCACACGGAATCACTTGCCCTGAAACCACGGCACGGGCTGTTACCACCAAATCCGCAAAAGAAACATCTTGCAAATCCGAAAATGACAACCTCACGTACCCTTGACCGTCACCTCGGCATAACGAAATGGTTTCAACGTTCATATTGCCCTTCCCTACGGATTACCATGCATAGCACATCTAGTATTAAGCTAAAACGATAGTACTATTCCCCTAGCAAAGAGAACGTATGCCGCAACTATCCATCGTCATTCCGGCGTTTAATAACAGCCGATATCTCCCGGATTGCGTACACAGCGTCACCCCATCAACATTTCCGAGACGTTGAAGTAATCATTGTAGATGACTGCAGCACCGATGACACATACGAAGTCGCATCGCAACTTGAGCACGAAGATTCTCGAGTACGACTCATCCAACATGACAAGAATTCGGGAACCTTAGCATCAAGGAAAACAGGAGTGTTGGCTTCACAAGGTCAATTCGTCATGCTCATGGATCAGGATGACGAATTGGCAGATGGGGCACTCCAAAAGCTTATTGACTTCGGCAATGCAAATCCCGCAGATATTTATCATTTCGGAGTGCACGGTTGTGGCCGCAAATAAATCGGCACAGGACGCTGCTGCCGGAATGACGTCTTTCCTCACCCCCTGCGCACGCACTTTGCATGACGCTGACATTTTGAAAGCACAGTTCAACACCGATAACGGGTTCGATTGGCATGTTCACCACAAAATGTACCGAGGCGATTTTGCTCGCACCGCATATTCATATGCGGCAGATCAACGTCTCGTGTTGTCCGACGACCTATATATGAGTTTCATTTTTGGCACTCTTGCCTCAACGTATATTGGTATTCCCGATTCACCTTGGTATCTCTATCATCTTGGTCGCGGAGATACGTTGGGAACGCAGCTTACTGTACAGTCCATCAGCACCATGGCACAGCGTGACGCACAAGCGTTCTCCATGGTCAGCGACTTCGCGAAGCGTGACAATATTCTTCCGCTTCGCAATGATTGGCATGATCGTCTCGACGATGTTCGGAATCGTCTCATTGAGCACGCTATGAACGAGTGGCAAGATAATCTGCCCTCATCAGACAAGTCTGAAGGATTGCAGAACATACTCACTCATTGGCAAGCCGATGCAGTTTGTGGTGAGCTCTACCGTTATATTCGAGATTATGCCTACGCCTATCTGGTAGCAGACAATCGATCTTCCGACGTTGCAATAAACAACCGTAAACTTGCCAATCAGTATTTGCAAAACGTAGAGCTCATCGAATCCGCACATTCCTTGCCTCAGCATTCGACCAACCAGCACTATCTTGATTTACGCACTATCGCAAGACAGCATCTTCTTGATTCGGGAATCATAAATGCCGAAACAAATCAGGATCAATCAACCAGAGCTTCCCGCTTGAAGATTATGTTGAAGAAGCTTTTTTCTTCTCATTAGAGAATGCCTATTAGTTAGACTTTAGAAAGTTTTGGATTCAAGCAAGGAATACAATGCCGAAAATTTCGATTATCATCGCGGCCTATAACGTAGGCGATTACCTCGAGCAATGTCTTGACAGTGTTCTGACACAGACATACGCCGATTTTGAAGCCATTGTAGTAGACGATGCAAGCACTGATAATACGGCTGATATTATCCAGCAGACAGCAGCTAATGATTCTCGTATCACGCTTGTTCAGCACTCTCAGAATCTTGGCTTGCATCTCACACGTAAGACAGGCGTCGAAAAGGCTTCGGGAGAATATGCATTCTTCTTGGACGGAGATGACGATCTCGCACCTAATGCCTGTGAGCAATTCGTCAATGCAATGGAACAGCATCCCGTAGATATCCTTCATTTTGGCATAACCGTCATTGGCGAGAACGGTATTCATGATGATGAGCGCAAAGCCTTTGAGTCATTCAATAACGCACCCACTCCGGATTCAATGGGCAAAGATATAGTTCGAGATATCTTCGATGAAAGTCGCGGACAACGAGTTGATTGGCGAGTCACGCAGCGACTCTTCCGAACCGATTTATTGAAGAAATCCTTCGCATCTATGAGCAGCAGCCGACTTGAACGGGCAGAAGATGGCTACGAATGCCTCGTGATCTCTTCCCTTGCCAGCTCTTACCGCTCCCGAAAAGACTGCCGCGGATATCAGTATCATTACGGACGCGGAGTTACTGGCACCAATCAGATTTCCGCACAGAAATATGGTCTTTTCTGCGAACAGTTCAAAGCCTGTTTCGATGCAGCACAAATCTATTCCTATAGCCACTCTGAACTCGATCTACAAGATTGTGTGGATGGATATCGTTGGAAAGCCACCGAACTACTTGCCAACGATCTCAATGTCCGTGTTGCAGATGACGAAAAAAGACAGCAGTTCAATCCATGATTGCTGTATTTGGTCAAAACATCACCGCTTGCGAAGTATGGCGATTCATACGAGATAATGCATGGAATGCCTTAACAAGTAAGGATAACGCTGAATACATGTCCCGAGTTAATGCATGGCACGATATTTCAAATATTTTCGACTTCACGCAATCAAATTCGGTTGAAGACAATCGTTATCAAAATGTCCGGCACAGGGCAGAAGAACTACTTTCCGATCTGGCTTCCGAACAGAATGTGGACAACTACAATAACCAGCGCGTTCGCCTGTTCGTCACCACGCATAAGAATGTGAATCGATTTGAGAGCGATATCATGCAGCCTGTGCAGGTTGGCCTGCACGAAGGCAGCTATCGTTTCCCCTGGGCGTTCCACGATGACGAAGGCGAGAATATCTCTGACCGCAATCCACGCTATTGCGAACTGACCACCCAATATTGGGCGTGGAAGAATGTAGATGCCGATTATTACGGCTTCTGCCATTATCGCCGCTATTTTGATTTCTCCGACACTCCTCACAAGGAGAATCCATACGGCGAAATCATGGATGACTACATCGACGCCAGAGCCGCGAAAGAATATGGGCTCGATGATAAAAACATCGAGCAGATAGTTCGCCAATACGATGTCATCACCACCCCGTTTGGAGATCTCACAAAGATCATCGACAAGCATGGTACTCCTCGCGCATTGTGGGAAGCCGCTCCCCTGCTGCACGATGATGATCTGCTCCGCTGTTATCGGATTCTATGCAAGATGTATCCGGATTACAAAGAGGATGCCGATGCTTTCTTCAAGGGCAACAAGGCATGCTTCTGCAATATGTTCATTATGAAGAAGGAGATCTTCTTCGACTATTGCTCTTGGATGTTCCCGATTCTTGAGGAGTTCGATAAGAACACCAACTATAGTGCCTACAGCAAGGAAGCGTTGCGTACTCCGGGGCACCTTTCCGAACGCCTGTTGAACATCTATTTGATGCACCATAAGCGCATCTGCTCTAATTGGAAGTTCAAAGAACTGCAGTGCGTACATTTCACCAATCCGGAACCTGCCGAAGAGCTGAAGCCTCTTGATGTGTTTGACAAGCCGATTGTTCCAGTCGTGTTTGCCGCGGATGATAATTATGTTCCACAGCTCACCACCACGGTTTATTCGGCCATGAAGAATGCTGATCCGACATATTTCTATGATGTTGTGGTTCTACAACGAAACATCGCTTGGGATAAGCAGGAACGACTGCGTGACTTCTTCAAGCAGTTCCCGAACATGTCATTGCGATTCACCAATGTGGAGCGTGAGCTGTCTGGATACGATCTTTCCACGAATAATGCTCATATCAGCATCGAAACCTACTATCGATTCCTGATCCAGAAGCTATTGCCGTTCTACGACAAGGTGCTGTATTTGGATTCGGATATCGTCATCAATGGCGATATTTCCAAGTTGTACAACACCGACTTGCAAGGCAAGTTGCTCGGTGCGATTCGAGATATCGACTTCCTTGCCAACCTCAACGTCAAGCATGGCAAGCGCATGGGGTATGCCAAGAATGTGCTGAAGATGAAGAATCCTTACGATTACTTCCAAGCTGGCGTTCTCGTGCTCAACACCAAGGCCATGCGCGAGCGCTACACCATCAAGCAGTGGCTTACGTATGCGTCTAACCCTGCGTTCATCTATAACGACCAAGATGTGCTTAACGCACACTGTGAGGGAGAAGTACTGTATTTACCGTGGGAGTGGAATGTGGTTCACGATTGCGGCGGACGTGTCGGCAATCTGTTTGTGCAGGCTCCGAACGACATTTATGACGCCTACATGAAGTCACGCAACAATCCGCAAATCATCCACTACGCCGGCTTTCAGAAGCCGTGGACTGATCCGGATTGCGATTTCGCATCCATTTACTGGCGTTATGCGCGCGAAACACCGTTCTATGAACGCTTGTTGAAGCGCGTGGTGAAAGCCACTGCTCCTTCGAAGCCTGTTGTTGAATCCGTCAAGCCACCTCGTGCTATTGGCGAAGACAATGCCATTCGACGCATTATCGACCCAATCATGCCGATCGGTTCTCGTCGACGTGAACTTTTCAAGGCAGTCGGACGCATAGCACGAAGCCGACACTAATTAACACTGAACAGTAAGCCGGTGAGGGGCATTGATACTGCCTTTCACCGGCTTACTGTTCATCCTCAGCTGTTTGTTTGCTCACCAGCCCCGAGCATTCCAAACATAAGCGGCACAATCATGACCATTGGTATGAGATATCTCATACCTTCTATGGTCACGGTAGCCGGTGAAATCCATAAGAACAGGAACGTGGCAACATAAGGTGCCAGCCACGCGCAATGTCGCTTTTTTACGACGTATGCACTCATAGAGAACAAACACGAACATCCATGTCGACCATACCGCACGCGAGCATAATAGATTCACTATTGGAGCTCGTGCTATGTGATCATTAATCGTCTCTTGAAGTTTCTGCACTGCATTTTTGAAGCCACCAAAGCATAGTCCTAATTCCACCGAATCAGGTAATGCATAATGATCACTCCCTAAAGCGTACGTCTGCATTACCAAATCACCAGCGTTCGAATCAGTAGGTGAAGGAATGCCTAGCCAAGCCTCCTGCAAAGCGACATATGCTTCAATATATGTTTCCGGATGGGATGCCAGCCCATGGATCCAAGCAATCGCATATTGGCCTAAATATTGATCATTCTGAGAGTCCCAAGAATAACCTTTCACATTGTCCGACGCCCACCATTGGTATCGGTCGGCTACATCATCACCTAGGATTTTGTAGATAGCTTCTAGATCCTGTATCGAAATATCATTTTCATGCTGCTTCACCAGTAACGCGGATTGCTGCAACGGAACGGCAAGCATCTCTTGTTTTCCACCTTCCTGTATACGGAGTGCAGGGAAAACAATTTTCGGCATCAGTACCATAAATACTGATATAACGACAATAAAAACAGCGACAACACGCTTACGAATAATCGCTGATACTGCGAAAAATAAGATAATACAGCATATAAGCACGATGTAGACGCCAGTTTTTTTCGTAAGCCCCATCAAAAGCGCAGTCAGTAAAAACGCCGTAAAAAACTGAGGCTGTTTAAGTAATACTCCCTGAGTTCTTACCGCTTCAACAAATATCATGGCAAACCAGATAAAAAACGGCATGAACAATGAATCTTTGACCATCGTCATGGAAAACAGCGCAGTAAACGGGAATACCGCAAAGAAAATCATTTCAGCAAAACAGAATCGCCATCCAGCGCCAATATGACGACAGTAAAGAATCATTGACGCAAGAGCTGCAATGGTGACCAGTTCGATAACTATGCACCCTAGATACAACCCTCGATCAGCCGAGCCGAAAAACGCTCCTAATCGCAGAAAAGTACCAAATATCATAGTGTCGAAAACAGGATGGTGATCAGAGAGATAACTACCATCAGTAAAAGTATTCGGCTGGCCATTCCATTGGAGCAGTTGCTGCTCAGTGTCATACCAGATAACGCCCGGATAAGTAACAATCAGATACGGAAGCCAGCACAACACCAACACAACCGCAATTAACGCAAACTGTTTCTTCGACGTCCTAAAAGAGAAGATCTCCCGCAACTTACGCGAAATGTTTCGATACGTTTCAGGCTCCCGATTCAACCAAGCCAACACGCGCTCTAAAAGCAACACGAAAAGGAAGAAGAGGGTTGCGATTACGAGCGTGCACCAAAGCATACGAGGAGTGCACACCAACTGGTTATACTGTCGGACGGAATCCACAAGCGACGCCAGAAAACCACAGACTATCGCAAAAACGATTAGTAACGCACACTGCTCCGTACTCTTTTGAATCACGGCCATCCCTCAAGCCTCCGGCGACATCCCAGTACAAGTCGAAAATAGCTTATCAAACTATGGTCGCCGTTGGCTATACTCTGACCGGCATAACCTTCGATACTGCAGATACCACAGCATATGGAAGGAATTGTGTATAGCCAGCACACAATGAAAAGCAGTCGTAGCTTTTCCTTAAAGTAGAAGAGGACGATTAGCAAACATAGGGTGCGAAAGATAGTATGCGACTTTTTATTCAGATTCCATGTCTCAATGAGGAAAAGACACTTCCACTGGTACTGGAGCATATGCCGACCCAGATCCCAGGAATTGATGACATTCAACTGCTCATCATCGACGATGGCTGCTCAGATAAAACCGTTGAAGTAGCCAGAAAGCTTGGCGTTAAGCATTTTGTGCATCATGCCAAGCCAATGGGTCTGGCTCGCGCGTTCCGTGACGGCGTTGACTATGCGCTCAAGCATGGTGCCGATATCGTGGTCAACACCGATGGCGATAACCAATATCCGAGCGAAACCATCGGAGAACTTGTTCAGCCTATCATTCGACATGAAGCCGATATCGTAGTGGGCGATCGCCAGACCGCCACCATCAAGGAATTCAGCTGGTTCAAACGCAAGATGCAGCATTTCGGCTCTTGGGTGGTCAATAAGGCCGCTGGAACCAATATTCCGGATGCGGCAAGCGGCTTCCGTGCCTACTCCAAGAATTCCTTACTCAAGCTCAATATCGTCACCGAATTCAGCTATTGCATGGAAACCATCATCCAAGCCGGCAACAAGCGCATCGCCATTACCTCATATGCAATCACCACCAACCCGAAGACGCGCGAATCCCGCCTGTTCAGCAACATTTTCGAACACATGGCCAAATCCGGCGGCGCTATTATTCGCAGCTTCCTGATGTTCAAATCGAACGTCATCTTCAAATGGGCTGCCATCATCTTTGGCGTACTTGGATTGATTCCAGTAGTACGTTTTCTAGTGCTTGCCTACATGGGACACACTGCCGGTCATGTGCAATCCTTACTACTAGGCGTCATTCTGCTGATGCTTGCAGCGTTCTGCATTGCCCTGCAAATCATCTCCGAAGTCCAGCGAATTCAACGCAAACTCGTCGAGGATCAGCTTGAAAGAACCAAAGAAATCCTTTATTCCGCTGAATACCAGAAAATCTGGGCTCAGCAAAACGAGTACGGAGAATTCCCTCCAGCCCAGCAACTTAGCTGATTTATTGCAAGGTTCCATACACCCTATAAGGAAACCCAACATTCATGTCTACAGTTCTTGCATTTGGCACCTATAGCGTGAGGAAGCATCCACGAGTCGGCATTCTCATCGACGGGCTACGTAAGAATGGCTGCAACGTCGAAGAAATCAACCAGCCTCTTTTGCTTTCCACAGCACAGCGCGTTGAAATCCTGAAAAAACCATGGAAAGTATTCGGATTCGGCTGGAATTTGCTTCGTCTTTGGAGATTACTCAGCAAACAAGCACATGCATGGACGAAGAAGAATGGCAAGCCGGATGCCGTGCTGGTCGGTTATATGGGCATTTCGACGTACTACTCGCCCACCATGTATTTAAAGGCGTGCCGATTATTCTCGATCATCTCATTTTTGCAGGAGATACCGCGAAAGATCGTGGCGCTCAGGGACTAAAAGTCAAACTGCTGAAAAGACTCGACCGCATGGCCATCAACGCAGCATCGCTCGTGGTACTGGATACAAAAGAGCATCAGGCCATGCTCGAGCCTGAAGATCAAAGCATGGTGATTCCAGTAGGAGCCCCAGACGAATGGTACCAAACAAACAAATATGACAATACGCGCAACGCTAGTATCGTGTTTTATGGACTATATACCCCATTGCAAGGCGTTCCGGTCATAGCCAAAGCAGCACGAATACTTGCTGATCGAGGAATGACCCCACAATTCACGCTCATCGGCAAAGGCCAAGATTATGATGAGGTCCGTTCACTTTGCGAAGGGTTGAATAACGTCGAATTCCGCGAATGGGTCGAGCCGGAAGAACTACCTCAAATAGTGGCATCACATGACATCGCTTTGGGTATTTTCTCCAACACCCCGAAGGGACTGCACGTGGTTCCCAACAAGGTGTATCAGTCCATGGCTGCCGGATGTGCGGTTATCACCAGTGATACACCTCCGCAACGCCGAGCACTAGGCAATGGCGTAGTATATGTGGCTCCGAACAATCCACAAGCATTGGCAGACGCCATAGCGTCTCTTATTTCCTCTCCCAATATTCTTGCGCGCAAACAGAGCGACGCCGCTAAAAACGCACAACGATTCACTAGTGACATCATCACACGCGAACTCTCCCAATGGATTAAAGAACATTAATCACGCTGCAAGGACGGCAATGAACAAGCTAAAAAAAGTTATGAACTCGCCACTAATCCGTTGGTTTTTTCCTCGCCATCGCTTTAGCAGCACTCATATGGGTTATCATCAAAAATTGGAATCCTCTTGTAGCTGCACTTACCACACTATCGTGGCAAATCGCTACGGCTGGATTTCTCCTGGCCGTTGTATACGTCTTTTTCACCCTGTGGTCTTGGCGCGTCATTCTTGCCGATTTGGGATCTCCACTCGATTGGAGCACAGCCACCCAGTTATTTGGCATCAGCCAAATAGGTAAATACATTCCTGGCGGCGTATGGAATATTGTAGCCGCAGCAGAAATCGGCCGAGATCATGACATTCCAGCCCGCCGTTCAGTAACGGCCATGACCGTAGCCGTGCTTATCTCGTTACTTACCGGAACTGGAATCGGTGTCATCACTATACTTGGTACCTCTGTAGCCATTCAGGTACCAACTTGGGCAATCGTACTATTGCTAATCGCGCTAATCGCGTTACTTATGCCCCCTGTCTTGAATCGACTTATCGCATTTGGATTTAAGTTGCTTAAGAGGCCGACACCGGAACGCCAGATATCATTTAAAGGTTTGGGACTGTCCACATTATTAGCGGTCATTGCATGGTGCATTGCCGGCGTACAAGTATGGCTGCTAGCTTATGGCTTCGGCATGGATCTTTCCATTTCCAATATGGCACTTTCCATCGGAGCATACGCATTGGCCTGGGTAGCGGGATTCCTTGTAGTATTCGTGCCTGCAGGAACAGGTGTCAGAGAAGGAGTTCTAGGTCTCCTATTCGCAGGCTCGCTTTCATCTGGAGGCATACTGGCAGTTGTGTTAGTAAGTCGCATTACCATACATTCGCAGACCTCGCTTTCGCAGGAGCTGGCGCACTTCTGCGGATGTCAAACAAAAGATAACACCTAGTTCTTGTCCTTCAAAATCGGGAAACGCCGTTCAGCTACATCCCAAAGGACATCAAACCAATGACCTTTGTTCCTATCAATAGTCAACTTGAAAAGCAGTGCACGCACCTTGTCTAAAATCAACGTTACAACAAATACAGCTATCCCAATAACAAAAACGATCAGAAGGATGACCGGCGCAGAGTATGTGTCATACCAATTCGAAAGATTGAACCACTGCTGCCATAATATCCCTCGAACATAATAATGCTCTGTAATTAGGTATGTCCCAAACGTCGAGGCCGCACAACTATTGACAATACGACTTTGGAAATGTAGTCGGCAAAATAGCAGGAACAGCCCAAAACTTAGAGCAAGTGAAAGAACCGACCATTCTCTCTCCAAACACAATAAGTACTCATAGATCCTGTCGCTATGACCTACAGTAGCAAATGACACAATTACGTTCCAGAGTAAAATTACTACAATTGAGATTAAAAACATTTTCCATGCAGTGGCAGTTTGAAACGGTCTCATGTACCACTTGTAGTATGCGATTAGCACAAAAACATAGATAAAGCCCATGGAATTAAGGCTGATTTCTAGATTTGAGTTAGGAATCAGCGTCAATACTCCCCATAAAAATCCCATCGCGAGACAACACTGTCCATGGTATTTCTTTCCCAATGCACGTAGTCCACGCACTAGAAATGGAGATAGGAAAAGGAAAATAGCATAACTCGTCGCATACCACCACGTATTGCGAGACAGAGGGAACAATATTTTCCAAAGGGATTCTATGGTTCTTTCCTCGGGTACTTTATACAGAGTCACAGCACCCAAACATAAACTCCAAAAAAGAAGTTCTCTCTCTAAAATCCATACTTTTCGACAAGATAAACGCAAAGAAGGCGTCTTATCCACGACGAACCATGCGGAAATAATAAAGAACAGCGCAATTCCTACTTTACCTGGAGTGAAATAGAATAATTGCAAAGTTAGTTTTCTTACAGATAGTTCTTGATCCAACACAGGCAGCGCATTATGCATCACCTCGTGGTGAAGCACAATAAGCAGCATCGCGATAATTCGCAGTAATTCAATACCGGACTCACGGTTTTTGAATCGTTTCTTTACACCCATTCAACACCTGTTTCAACTATCGTCGCACCATAAAAGTATCTTTGCCGTCGCCATCCCAATCACCAACAAGAACGGTATCGCTTGTTTTGCCATAACTGAATGCTTCATCAGCGACACCACTGGCAATGGTATTTTTCACATAGAAAGTGTTACCGCGACGCACGGCCAAGGAATCTTTGCCATCACCATCCCAATCACCAACATATACTTGATCATCATCACGACCGTATGTAATCACAGTGTCCGCATTGCCACCAGTCAGTGAATTCTTAAAATAGAACACATTGCCCCGTCGAACAACAAAAGTATCATGTCCGTCACCATTCCAATCGCCAACATAAGTTTGGTCTTCGGAACGACCGTAGATAAACGACTTATCGGCAATTCCACCCTCTAGCGAATTTTTGATATAGTACGTAGACCCTCTACGCACTGCAAATGTGTCTTTGCCATCGACATCCCAATCTCCAGGCAGTACAAGATCTTCGTTCTTCCCGTAACTGAATGCACAATCAGCATTTCCTCCGGTCAACGAATACTTCGTATAAAACATATTTCCACGACGCAAGGTCAGGGAGTCCTTACCGTCTCCATTCCAATCACCTGCGTAGGCTTCGTCACCAGCACGACCGTACCCGAACGAAAAATCGGCAGCGCCGCCCTTCAAAGAATTAGACATATAATATCCGGTTCCTTCCGGATAATCAGGAACAAACTCCTTATTCCCAAACGCATTCATATCCACATTGCCGCTGATACCGTCCACTTTGCCGGTGCTGGTGTATTGCCATCCGCGACTGTTGGTCGGAAATGAGTCGAATCCCATGCGAGCGCCGTACTGCGCCACCCACGTGGTTTTGGCGTAAATGTCGACATGTTTCAGTGGCCCCTGCAGGTAGCTGGTGTACGAGTAGACGCCCAGGTTCTTGTATCCGGCGGACTGTAGTGCGCTGTACCAATTGTTGACGATATTGTTGTACACGTTCGGGTCGGTGGGCGGCTGATGCCCCTCCCAGGTCCACTTTTCCAGGTCGTAGTACACGGGGTACGCCAAGTCTCTCGGATTCACGCCAAACTGCTTGAGTTTGGCGACCACGTCGGCACCTTCTTCTTTGGCAATCGACGGAGTGTCCGCGTAGGAATACCAGTAGATGCCGAACGGGATGCCGAATCGCTTGCATTCGGAAATGTTACGTTGCGCTTTCTTGTCGGCATTGTTGCCTTCGCCGTAGCCGAGGCGGATGATCGCGCCTTCCACGCCGTCGGCTTTCGCTTTGGCCCAGTCGATGTCGCCTTGCCATCCGGAAACGTCGATCACGCCTTTGGCTTGCTGCACGAACAGATTGTTCTGGTAGTCGAAAAAAGCTTTCGAATTGTTGTAGGTGCCCCAGTGCGCGCCGTAATCGTTGCTTTCGAATTTGGCTGTTTGTACTTTCGTGTTGGATTGTGTGGATTGCGATTGCGCGGTTTTCGTATTCGACTTTGCCGACTTCAACGACGATTGTTCCACGGATTGTTTCACGGTTGCGTCGGATTGCTCGGATTGCGATTCCGCGCTATTTGCGTCATTCGCGTCGGCTACAGCATTTTTGACATCTTCCGCGCTTACCGGAATGAAGGATTCGCCGTTGGTTTTGGCGAGCGGATCCGGCTGCTGATCTTTCGTGCCGACCAATGTTGGATCGGTCACGATTTCGCCGGTTTCGATGTTCTTGACCTCACCTTCGGGGGTGACAGCCAGGTCTTCCGAAACCACGGTGGCATCGTCGGAAATCTCGTCACTGACGTTATCCGGAAGTTTCGCATTCGGATTGTCGGGCATGCTGTCTTGCGATTGCTGGCCGCCCGTCTGATCATCCGACTGATCGCCAGACTGCATAACAACACCATTATCTGCAGTAACGGAACCGCTTTGCGCAACAGCATCCTCAATCGCAATATCCTGCAATGCGTAAGCCGGCGCAACCGCAACGGAAGCAGTCAACGCAACCGCAGACAACGCAGTCACGATCTTCACAACATGATGTGGCGAAACCATTCGTCAGCCTCTCTTGAATACAGTCATCAGCCCCAAATAATTCGGCGCAAACGCCCTAACCGCCAACTCTAACTGCAACCCACAACCCCGTCCATCCCCAACTCCCAAATCATCCCAATCCCCACATCTCACGCATTACACACTGATAAGAATCGACTAGCTCGTTAGGGGCACCGATATGGCATCATCCATTTCCATATCTCCTTTCCAGCATTCTCGCTGACCTTCCCATCACGCTTCGTAGAGGGACCATTTCCAGGAGGGGAGTACGTGGATCGTGCCAGTGGAATCGGGAAGTTCGATGGTTTCTCCCTCGTTAAGCGTGAGAATCAGGCCGGAATCAACGTTGGTACGTTGCATAACCGCTTGCAGAGAGCCGATTTCTCGCGCCCTGGTTTTCTCATTTCCCATATTGGCACACACTTGAATAAGCCCATACGGTTCCGTAGCAAGAGCATCGCCGATAAGAAAGTCAACTTTCTCCTGTTTGGACGTCGGCATAGTGTATGAAGTGATTGTTTCCGTACGCCTACCGGAAGTTCGTCTCTGCAGTTCGCAGAAAATCGCAGTTTCCAGTCGTTTTCCAATATCTTGCTGGTTGGCGCGTGACACCGCGTAAACCATACCCTGATCGACGGCATACATTTTCGGCACCGCAGTACTATCCGGCTTGAGCATGGTGGAATACTCCTCAAGCTGATACACCAGAAATGCCTGCTTGAACAGCTCGAGTAACGTATTCGCCTTATCCCAATAGATTTTCCAGCCGACCGCTCGCAACGTTTCCACAAGACCATTGGTAGACAGCTCGCAGGCCGTATTGCGCAGCAAAAACAGCGCTATCTGCGTGGCGAGAGTAATGTTTTCACGACCAAGACGCTCGGCAACGTCACGCGCAACCACGTCCCGCACGTAACCTTGGAGCGTTTCAATACGATCAGCTTCAACCATACGTTGCACTGCAGGGAAGCCGCCAATAGTTAGGTAATCGTTGTAGGCAGCTTCAAACCGGGTGACCTCTCGCGGCGAAAACACGGCATCGGCAAGAGTGCTGCCCGCTGTAGGCGTTTCGATTCCCCGAAAGTCGCAGAATTCACGGAAAGACAGTGGCGCCATGGCATGCGGATGCGATCTTCCTCGGAAATTCGTTGCGATTTCTTCGCTGGACAGTTTCGAAGACGATCCAGTAATGACTAGCGTCACAGCTTCATGTTCGGCTATGCGCTGGCAGAATCCCTGCCAATTGGCGCATTCTTGCACTTCGTCAAGGAAGAGGTAGCAGCCATGGTCACGAGAGTCGGGATATTGCCGCCAGTATTCCGTAACAATATCGTTGAGCACGGTGTCTTGCATTGGTTGCAGACGATCGTCAGCGAAGTTGAAATAGAAAATATCATTACGCGAGACGCCGTTTTGTAACAAATCATGAATTTTCTGGAAAGATAGAACGTTTTGCCGCAACGTCGGATGCCAGTGATGATGTGCACAGCATTGAACACTGCCGGCTGCGGCAGCTCGCGTATGATTTCGATGCGGCGTGACGGCGTAGGAATGTCAAACTGCATGGACTCACGAACCAGCATGGCATACGATTCACATGGATTATCCGGCACCATAAGTTCTTCCTTTCGCCGTCCGTTGCGAAACACCCAACAATCCCAGCATAACACTTCTCAAAAATTTTAAGAAGTTTCCACCAACACTTCTAAAAATTTTTAAGAAGTTACCACAGACGAATAAAACTCCAGAGAGTACCTGAATGCATTAACGACTACAACACGAGTGTGGGAAATCGGGGAAGGACGGGTATCGTACGCTGTATATTGGCATTTCAGGTGGACTCTCGGAACGTGATTCAATTGCCCTGAATCGGGAGCTGTCACCGGGGAGTACAGAATAGTAGGCAGATTCTGGAGGGGTTATGGCACGGCACGGCAAGAAGCCAAGCGAGGAAAGTACCTCGTCACACACACCGAGAACACTTGCCGGAAGCGCAACGACCTGCACTTCTGCCGACAGTAGTGACGCCGCTGCCAGCGGTATCGCCGTTAACAGCTCGACCGTCAGCAGCGCATTTGCCAGCGATGCCGATGGCAATACCGGGAATACGCTTGTCGGCAACGCTTCCAATGAAGTCAAAGCAACCGAAGTCGAAACCAACGCAACCAGTACCAACGCAACCGGAGAGCGCACAATCAGCAGCAGCAACACGGCTGAAATCAGCAACCGGCAATCACACGAATCCAGCGAATCCCGCCAGCCGCAAGACCTATTCGACGCGGCCATAGCGCAAGGCATCAGCGACGGCGACGCTTGGACGGACCAGCGCGTAAAGCACATCTACCGCCAGATCATCATCGCCGTAGTCGTCGTAGTCGTTGTTCTGGGCGCGGTCTTCGGATTCACAGGCGTGCGCGCATCGCAGCAAATGCGCGACCTGGCCGCACTCAACGACTGCAAGGAAGCCGTCACGGCCATGAACACCTCCTATTCCAAGGCGTTCCAGCTGAAGGCGAAGATCTCCGAAGCGTTCACCAGCTTCGACGGGTCCTACGATCTCGACAAGCTTGCCGAACTGCACCAGACGGAAGTTACCGCGCCGAAAACGCTGAGCTGCGCCGCCGACACTTCCGCTACCATCAGCAAAGCCAACGCCGCAAAAGCCGAGTACGACAAGCAGGCCAAGCAGTTCAAGCAGGCTTTGCAGAAGAGCGACGAATCCGCGGCCACCGATGGCGGTGCCGGAACCGACAATAGCGCTGACGGAACGGCCGGCGACGACGGAACGGACGGAGCCACAGACACGGAGGGCGATGCTGGAGTTGCCGGCGACGCGGGCACCACGGACGGCACCGTCGACCAATCCGGCGCAGCCGACGCGACCGACGCAACGCTGGACGATCAATTCCTCCAGTAAATCAACCGATCGCAACGCTGCCAACCAACCAGCCGATCAAGCCGGCCAATCAAGCCAACCAGGCCTGTCAACCAAGCCGGTCATTAGCCTCACCGTCTTTACGTTTCTCCCAACTCTTCCATACCCCTTTTCCGCATACCCAACGTTTCTTTTGATTTTAGAATCAAAAGAAAAGCAAAAGAGAGTCACATGGCAGGCAAAAGAAGAAACGTTGAAATTCCGCCATTTTCAAGACTTCACGGCTATAAAATGCAGTAACAAGTCAAAAGAAAAGTGCAAGACTAGGGAAAGACCAAACGAACGGAAAGAAGGCTCTCATGAGCTGGACATCGGCAAATGGTCGAGAG
>ENA-OQJI01000121-OQJI01000121.1-human-gut-metagenome-genome-assembly--contig:-NODE-121-length-17797-cov-1.243520_pt1 | contig 17797 bp, 19 predicted proteins | sample MGYA00242602_ERZ504768 | MGnify/ENA primary metagenome ERZ504768 (study PRJEB26092, sample SAMD00036368) | human gut metagenome | host: Homo sapiens | study: EMG produced TPA metagenomics assembly of...
TTCAGGCTTTGGACACGGTGGCCAGTGAGTAGCCAGTCTGTTTGGCGATGTCTGCAAGTTTGACCTTGTTCTCGCCGTTGCTTTTGCGCTGTTCTGCCGACGCCATCATTGACCGCCTTCATCAGAGAATGTTGATATCAGTATATTCGAAACTTTCGTAAAGTCAATTTGACGATAAAGAATGGTATGTATAGATAAAAAAGGTTGGAATTTCAACGATTTTGAGACTTTTTGGCTTCCGCGACACGCCGTATTTGCGTTAATCGCATGATCTGTGGCATACTAAACGGGTTGCCGGTTGGGGTTCAACCAAACAGGCAGCACGGCGGATTTCCCAAGCGGTCAAAGGGAACTGACTGTAAATCAGTCGCCTCGTGCTTCAGTGGTTCGAATCCACTATCCGCCACGCCTCGATAGCTCAGTGGTAGAGCACTTCCTTGGTAAGGAAGAGGTCGTGAGTCCGATTCTCACTCGAGGCTCTCATGGCGGGATAGCTCAGCTGGCTAGAGCGTACGACTCATAATCGTAAGGTCAAGAGTCGAGTCTCTTTCTCGCTACAAAGGCCGACGGAATGTCGGTATAGCAACGAACCACAAGAGGTGAACTAAATGGCAAGCAAGAGCGCCGACATTCGTCCGGGCATCACGCTGGCATGCACCGAGTGCAAGGAGCGTAACTACATCACGACGAAGAACCGCCGTAACACGCCGGATCGTCTTGAGCTGAAGAAGTTCTGCTCCCGCTGCGGCAAGCAGACCGTGCATCGCGAGACCCGCTGAGCGAGTTCAAAGCTTTATGAAACCCGACCAATATGGTCGGGTTTTTTGTTTTCTTTCAACCTTTTCTTGACACCTTTCCAACTGCCTTCCCCGCACGCTAAGCTAAACATCATGACCAATTTCGCAGATCTCACGACCATCGCCGTAGGTGGACCAATCGCATCCTTTATCGAACCGACCTCGCGTGTCGGCGTTATCGAAGCCGTCGAGGATGCCGACGCCAAAGGATTGCCGCTGTGCGTGATCGGCGGCGGATCCAATATGCTCGTGGCCGACACGCCGTTCGGTGGTGTCGTGGTGCGTGACGCGCGACACGCCGTAAGCGTGCTTGATGAGGCGGCTCCCGTCGAAAACGGCGAAAAAAATCGTGCATGTCAACGCCGAAGCGGGTTGCAATTGGGATGATTTCGTCGACTACTGCGTCAACCTCGGCTTGGAGGGCGTGGAAGGACTCTCCGGCATTCCAGGCACTGTCGGCGCGTCGGTCGTGCAGAATATCGGCGCATACGGCCAGGAAGTCGCATCCAGCGTCGAAAGCGTGGAGGTCTGGGATCGCAAAAACAAGCAGACCAAGGAGCTCACCAATCAGGAACTTCATTTCGGCTATCGCATGAGCGCGCTCAAAGCGAGCATGTACAGCGCTCCGGCAACGCCTGCGGCCGACTTCTTCCCGACACCGCGCTACGTGGTGTTGTCCGTTACTTTCGCGCTGCATCACAGCGAAACCGGCGTAGTTGGCTACGGCCAGCTCGCCAAAGCATTGGGCGTGGAAGTGGGCGACCGTATGGCGACCGCGGATATTCGCAACGCCGTGTTGAAAGTACGCGCCTCCAAAGGCATGCTTGAAGATTCCCATCGATATCTGACCGAAGCCATGCGAGGCACCAAAAAGAGCGAACTGGTCGCCATCGCGCATGACGCACAGCGCACGCAGACAGGCAACGATGAACCCGACTACAATCGCCACAGCTGCGGCAGCTTCTTCATGAATCCGATTCTCACCAAAGAACAAGCGGCAAAGCTTCCCGAAGACGCGCCACGATTCGACGCGACCTTGCCGGATGGCACGCCGGGCGTCAAAACATCCGCGGCATGGCTTATCGATCATGCGGGATTCCATAAGGCTACAAAACCAGCGGAAATGCCGCAGCGGGGCTTTCGACCATGCATACGCTGGCATTGACCAACCGCGGCGGAGCCACAGCTGCAGATATCGCGGAACTTGCCAAAACCGTGCAGGATGGCGTTGAACGGGCATTCGGCATTCGTCTCGTTCCCGAACCGGTCGTCATCGGCATGAGCCTTAAGTAAACGTAAGAACGAAGGGAGAAGGGAAACGCAATGAACGTATTACGTAAGAAATCCGTCGAGCAGACGCTGGCGGAAACAGAGGAGTCGGGGCGCTCCCTGAAACGAGACCTGACCTGGTGGGATTTGGCCATTATGGGCGTGGCCGTGGCCGTCGGCGCGGGTATCTTTTCCATCGGCGCGCAGGCGGCAGCCTTCCATGCGGGTCCGGCCGTGATCATCAGTTTCCTCATCGCCGGCGTGGTATGCGGTGCGGCCGTAATGTGCTACGCCGAATTCGCGTCCATGATTCCGGTTGCGGGATCCGCCTACACCTTCACCTACACCACCGTCGGTGAGATCGTCGCGTGGGTGATCGGCTGGGATTTGATCCTTGAAATGCTGATGGCAGGCTCCGTCGTCTCCAAATATTGGGGCGTCTATCTCAACGATTTCTTCCGACTTGTCGGATGGAATATCAATACCAACGTCACCATCGGATCATTCAATTTCGATTTCGCGCCAATCATCGTCGTAGCTTTCTTCACGGCACTCTTGGTGTGCGGCACGAAAATCGGCGCACGGGTCGACGGCGCGCTTACCATGCTGAAAATCGCCATCGTGCTATTCGTGGTAATCGTCGGATTCTTCTACGTCAAAGCCGAGAACTTCACCCCATTCATTCCACCGAGCGAACCGTCGACCGCCACCGGATCCGGGTTGGCCGCAACCATGGAACAGCCATTGTGGCAGTGGGCCACCGGCATGACCCCCAGCATTTACGGCATTGCCGGCATCATCTCCGGAGCCGCGCTCGTGTTCTTCGCGTTCCTCGGCTTCGATGTGGTCGCCACCACTTCCGAAGAAACCGTCAATCCGAAGAAGAATGTTCCGCTGGGTATAGGCGTGGGCATGGGACTGATCATCGTGCTTTACACCCTCGTCGCCATCGTCACCACCGGCATGGTCTCCTACAAAGACCTCGCCAAGCAGAAAGATCCGTCGCTTGCCACGGCATTCGAAATGGTCGGCGCTGACTGGGCCGCCAAAATCATCAGTTTTGGCATTGTGATCGGCCTGGCCACCGTGGTCATGGTGCTGCTGCTCGGCCTGACCCGCGTGGTGTTCGCCATGAGCCGAGATGGCTTGCTGCCTCGCTCGCTCAGTCACACGGGCAAGCACGGCACTCCAGTGCGTCTGCAGATTGCCGTCGGCGTGGTCATGGCACTCATCGCAGCCAGCTGCAACGTCAGTATCCTTGCCGACATGGTGAACATCGGCACGCTGTCGGCATTCACCCTTGTTTCAATCTCTATTCCGATCATGCGCAAGAAGCGCCCCGACCTGAAGCGAGTCTTCAAAATCCCTGGCAATCCATGGGTGCTATCCTCATCGCGCTCGCCAACATCTGGCTCATGCTCAACCTGAGCGTGCTCACCTGGATTCGATTCGTGGTCTGGCTTGCGGTCGGCTTCTGCATCTACTTCGGCTACGGCTACCGCCACGCCCGACTTGGTACGGGAGAGCTGGAAGTTGGCAATCAAGAGTAGTCTTGAACGGTAAGTGTTAAGGAGGTAACCATGCCATACGTTGTCGCTCAGCCGTGCGTCGATGTCAAAGACAAGGCCTGCGTGGACGAATGCCCGGTCGATTGCATCTACGAGGGCTCCCGTTCCCTGTACATCAATCCGAACGAATGCGTGGATTGCGGCGCATGCGAACCGGTGTGCCCGACTGAAGCCATCTTCTATGAAGATGATCTGCCAGACGAGTGGGCCTGGTACAAGGATGCCGCAGTCAGCTTCTTCGCTGAAGTCGGCGATATGGGCGGCGCTTCCGCAGCCGGCCCGATCGGCAAGGATCCGGAGCAGGTAGCTGCTCTGCCGCCGCAAAATCAGTGATCGGCATTTGAAAGCGGCCTTTTCCCGTTGGAAGAGGCCGCATATTTTTTGTTTATAGAGGATTATAAGGAGTTTTTCACGATGGGCTTTTCATGAGTTTTTCTTCGCCATACGATTGGTCGCGTATCGCAGCATACAAGCGCACGGCAAAAGCCGCGTTCGGAGGCATGATCGACCTGTCCGTGGGATCTCCCGTCGATCCCGTGCCCGACTCGGTGCGCAAGGCGCTCGCAGTGGCGGCGAATGATCCGAATGCGTATGGATATCCGGCTACTGCAGGTACTGCCGATTTACGTGCTGCGATTGCTGAATGGTTTTCGGCGACTCGCAATGTTGATTTGCAGGCGATCCATGCTGATGTGGTGCCTACAGTCGGCTCCAAAGAGGGTGTTGCGTTGATGGCGTCGCTACTGCATTTCGGTGAGGATGATGTTGTGGTGCAGCCGAAGGTTTCGTACCCGACGTATGAGATCGGCACGCAGTTGGCTGGGGCGAAGGTGCTTAAGGTCGACGATGTGGCTGATGTTGCGTCGTGGCGCAATGTGCCTGGTGTCAAAGCGGTGTGGGTGAATTCCCCTTGCAATCCGACGGGCGAGGTGTATTCGGCCGAGCGGATGGCTGGCATTGTCGTAGCTGCGCGTGAGATCGGCGCGGTGGTGCTTTCCGACGAATGCTATGCGCTGATGCAGTGGAGGGGTGCTACGAATAGTGCTGATGATGATCCGCTGCAATCGACGCCGTGCGCTTTGCGAAGTGATGTGTGTGCGGGTTCCGCCGAGGGCGTGCTGGTGCTGTATTCGTTGAGCAAGCAGAGCAATATGGCTGGGTATCGTACCGCGTTCATTGCCGGAGATGAGTCTTTGATTGCATCGATGAGTGCATATCGCAAGCAGATTGGTCAGATTATTCCCGGTCCGGTGCAGGCCGCGATGGCTGCCGGATTGCGTGATCTGGAATCCGTCAAGGTTCAGCATGCGCGCTATCGGGAACGTCTCGGCGTGCTGGTGGGGGCATTGCGTGCTTACGGATACTGCACCGACATGCCGGATGGTGCATTGTATGTGTGGGTGAGAGCCAAGTCGGGCGATTGCTGGACCGATATGGAGCAGCTTGCCAAGATCGGCATCATCGCCAGCCCCGGCGAGTTCTATGGTGCGCCGGAATGTCTGCGTTTCTCCGCCACCGCCAGCGACGAGGCGATCGCTTCCGCTGCTGAACGTTTGGCGCGCTAAGCCGATATGCAAAAGGGCTTCCGGCAATCGCTAGAAGCCCTTTATCTGCGGAGTCAGGGGGAGCCTAACGCCCATGCGTCTTATGGTTATGCGCAGCTGTTGATGTCGCTGATGGCAAAGTGAACGGCGTAGGCTAGGCCGCAGGGCGTCGTCCCTGGTTTACTTAAATCTATTCGAAAGTTTCGTAAATATTTGCATATAAAACTTTCGTAACAAAGATTTTAAGTATTTAGTTAAGTGACTTGACTTTCTTGAAAGTCAAGCTATATAATCAAACAGTGCTTTGACTGAAATGCTAAAGCATTTACGAAACATGAAGATGTGTGTTCATATATGTCGCCAAAGGAGAAAGACATGATGAAGTCAAGAACTTGGAAGCGAGTGCTTGCTGCTGTTTGCGCTGGTGTAGCGGCCGTTTCAATGGCTGCGTGCGGGGGGGGTACTAATAGCACCGCGAAGGACGGAGTCATTATCAACAGTGTTATGAATTCAACTACGCAGGCGTCGTTGAATTATAATCCGTTCTCTTCTACAGCTTTGACCGGTGTGGTCGGTGCTCTGTACGAGCCATTGTTCTATATGAACAACCTTAAGGACGACCCTACTAAGCTGGAACCACTAATGGGTAAATCCTACACTATCAGTGACGATGCGAAAACTATTGATGTAACGATTCGTGACGGTGAAAAGTGGTCTGATGGCGAACCTTACACTGCCGAAGACGTTGCATACACATTCAACCTCCTTAACTCCAACAAGGCTTTGAATACCGGTGGCTTTGCTGGCTCTGCCAAGGCCCTTAGCGATACGGAAGTTCGCATCACTTTGGACAATTCTGAGTCGGTGAATGCTCTGTCGTATCTGTCCGGCACGATGATTGTCCCGAAGCATGTGTGGGAAAAGATCGATGATCCGGTGACCTATACCAATAAAGATGCTGTTGGCTCTGGGCCTTTCACAGTTAAGGGCGGGAACTTTTCCCCAACCGCTTACACGTTTAAGAAGAATCCGTACTACTGGGATGAAGGTAAGCCTGAAATTGATGGCGTCCGTTATGTTCTGATCACCGGTGGCACCCAAGCTTCTCAAAATGCTTTGACCGCTGGCGATGTGGACTGGATGTCTGCGATCTTCCCGAATATGGATGATGTGCTGTCGGGATATCCTGATATTCAGACGGTTGACGTTCCTTCTAGTCAGATGGCATTCATGACCTGTTCGAACAAAGAACTCGGCTGCAGTGGTCCTATCACTGATCCGGCAGTGCGCAAGGCTATCTATTACGCTCTTGATCGAAATCAGATTAATAAACTTGCTCTGAATGGCCAGTACAGTGAGCTGGCTGGTTCTCTGTATCCGTATGGACAGTTCACCAAGTACGCTTCGGATGACGTCCCGGATTCACCTATTCCGGGTAAAGGACGTACGGATGAAGCCGTCAAGATACTGGAGGACGCCGGCTATACGAAGGGTGATGACGGCATCTATCAGAAGGACGGAGTTAAGCTGAGCATCAAAGTCGCTGTTATGAGTGATATCTCTGACTGGATCAACACGATTAACGTCGCCTCGCAGCAGCTGGCAAAAATCGGTATTGATCTGCATGCGGACCAAATGTCTTCTAATGAATGGACTCAGGCGATGCAGCAGGGCCAGTTTGAAATGTCCATTTATGGTTTGTGGGTCGCAGGTGCCGAACCATGGATGTTCTACAACCAGTTCTATGCCACTGCCAGTACGGCTGCAGTGGGTAAAAGCGCTTGGCCTAATTACGCTCGCTACAGCAATAAGACCGTGGATGATGCTCTTAATGTCATCAATGCCACCACTGATGTGGCGACCAAGAAGTCTGAATATGAGAAGATTCAGACTCAGGTGTTTGAGGACATGCCGTATATCCCGATTCTGCGCCAATCCGGTTTGAGCGAAATGTGGAGCGATAAGGTTACCGGTTGGCCGACAAACGATAACGTCTATGCTAATCCGCAGACTTGGGCAAATCCTGATTTGGGCATTGTCCTGAAGAACCTGAAGGTTAAGAAGTAACCTGACGGATTTTATGAATCAACGGTGCACAAGGCGTTTTAGATGTGCGCTTTGTGCACCATTTTTCCATGTAGAAATGAGGTAACGATGAGGTTCTACCTGAAAAAGATAGGATTTTACCTTGTTGCATTGTTTGCGGCTTTGACATTGAACTTTGCCATCCCGCGACTGATGCCAGGTGATCCGGTTTCAGCTGTTCTTACCAGGCTTGCATCGCGAGGTGGTACTGTTGCACCCGAAACAAGGGAAGCGATACTGCAATGCTGGGACAAGGTGGAGGCAACATCTTCCAGCAGTATATTGATTATCTGAAGAATATCTTCACCGGCAACTGGGGCGTATCTGTAACGTATTTCCCCAACCAAGTTACAACGTCCATTGCTTCTGCACTGCCTTGGACCATTTGTCTTGTCGGCACAACCACGATTATATCGTTCTTTATTCAACAGGCTCTTGGTATCTGGGCTGGTTGGCGTCGTGGTGGCGCTTTTGATAACATCATTTCCCCTGTGTCCACCATTTTCCAAGCTGTTCCTTACTTCTGGCTTGCACTCATCTTCATTTGGCTGTTTGCCCGTACGCTGCATTGGTTCCCTCAGTCAGGCGGATACAATTATCGTGAGGTTGTGCCCGGCTTCACTTGGGAATTCTTCTCGAGCGCAGTGCGGTATGCAATCTTGCCGGCCTTGACGATTCTTGTCAGCTCTCTGGGCATGGGGGTTGTCGGTATGCGTAATATGATGGTCTCCACGTTGTCTGAGGACTACATTGTTACTGCTGAGGCCAAGGGTTTAAGTCCTAAACGCATTATGATGTGCTACGCAGCTCGTAATGCAGTGTTGCCATCCATTTCTGGTTTTGGCACGTCTATCGGTGCAGTGGTGGGTGGATCGCTGCTTACTGAACAGGTGTTCTCCTATCCAGGTGTTGGTCAGATGCTTTTGCAAGCGGTGACCAGTAACGATTACGCGCTGATGCAAGGTATCTTCCTGATTATTACCGTTACTGTTCTAGTCGTGAACTTTATCATTGATTTGCTTTACGGCATTATCGATCCACGTACGCGGCAACAGGATTGAGGTTAAATATGTCTGCAACAAATTCTTCTGCTGCTGTGGCTCGTAGCCAAGCTAAACGTCGTCGCTCCGCTTTGGATTCTCTCAAGCGAGTTCTTCCTGAGCGTTCTGCAAAATTGACGGCTGGATTAACCATTGTGATCGCAATGGTTTTGTTCGCCATTATTGTTCCTATCTTCACGAAGGATCCTAATAAGATCAATGACATTGGCTTGTCTGCGCCATCTGCCCAGCATTGGTTGGGCACTACGCAGTCTGGTCAGGATGTTTTCACTCAGCTTGGCTATTCTGTCCGTGGCTCTCTGATTATTGGCTTTGCTGTTGGCTTGATTGCAACTGCGATGTCGTTCATTTTCGGTGTTTTGGGCACATATATTGGCGGAATTTGGGATGATTTGTTCTCTCTGATTACCAATATCATGCTGGTGATTCCGGGGTTGCCTCTGACCATCGTGATTTCTGCATTGATGCCTTCCAAGGGCACGATGATGTTGGTCATTGTTATTTCAATCACCGCATGGGCTGGCGGTGCCCGTGTACTGCGGGCGCAAACATTGTCGATGCGTGGGCGTGATTATGTTCTTGCCGCAAAAATTGCAGGTGAACGTCCGTGGCGCGTGATTACCGTTGAAATTCTGCCTAATCTGTTGCCTGTGATGGGATCGCAGTTTGTGTTCTCCGTTATTATGGCAATCCTGAGTGAGTCTTCGTTGTCCTTCATTGGCCTGGGGTCGACCCAATCCTTCTCGCTGGGAACCATGCTGTATTACGCGCAGAACGGTTCTGCTCTGAACACGGGCGCATGGTGGTGGTTCCTGCCACCGGGACTGATGATCGCTATCATCGGCGCCGGATTGTCCTTCATTAATTTCTCCATCGATGAAGTCATCAATCCGCGACTACGTAAGCCTACCAAGAACAGCAAGGGAAAGAAAGGGTGAACACGATGGCGACTCAGAATTCTGATATCCTGCTTTCGGTCGATAACCTCGACGTTATCTACGATACGGATGATCCGGTGCACGCCGTGCAGAACGCTACATTCGAATTGCGTCGCGGTGAGATGCTTGGTTTGGCTGGTGAATCCGGTTGCGGCAAGAGTACATTGGCGTATAGCATCAATCAAATGCTGAAAGCTCCGGGTAAGATTAACTCTGGCTCTGTGATTTTCCATGATAAGTCAGGGAAAGATATTGATATCCGTGCTTTGTCGGGGCGTTCATTGCGTGAATACCGTTGGGAGAAAACCTCCATGGTGTTTCAGGGCGCCATGAATTCATTAAGTCCTGTAACTAAGATTGGTAAGCAACTTGCCGATATTTATAAAACTCATCGTCCTCATATGGCGAAGAGCGAACGACAAGACCGTTGCGCACATTTGCTTGAGATGGTGCATGTTGATCCAAATCGTCTAGCTGCTTACCCGTTTGAACTTTCCGGCGGCATGCGTCAGCGTGTGATGATTGCCATGGCTTTGGCTCTTGAGCCGCAGCTGATTATTATGGATGAACCGACCACGGCGTTGGACGTTGTTGTACAGCGTGAAATCATCGAGGAAATTTCGGAATTGCGCCGTGACAAGGGCTTCTCTGTTATTTTTATCACGCATGATTTGCCGATGCTCTTGGAGATCACGGACAAAATTGCTGTGATGAAAGATGGTGTCATCGTAGAACAAGGCGTTTCTGAAGACGTGTATTTCAATCCGAAGCATCCGTATACACAACGGTTGCTGAGCTCGTTCCCATCTTTGACAGGAGATCGTGGCTCATTCGTTCGTGTTCCACGCCATGCGTGAAAGGAATAATCATGTCAGTATTGAAGCTTGAGCATGTGAAAAAAGATTTTACCCTGCGTAATGGTTTGAAAACCACGACGATTCATGCGGTGAAGGATGCATCATTCGAGTTAGCTTCGGATAAGACCATTGCTCTTGTTGGTGAGTCTGGTTCCGGGAAATCGACAATCGCCCGAATGATTACATGTTTGGAGACGCCGACTTCTGGAAGCATCACGTTGGACGGCAAGCCTGTCCCTACGCATGGTAAGGATTTGTACGAATACCGTCATAATGTGCAAATGGTATTTCAGGATCCGTTCGCTTCCTTGAATCCATATCATACGATTTTCCACCATATTCTTCGTCCTCTTATGATTAATCACATGGCAAATAGCCAAGAGGAATATGAGCAGAAGGTTATCGAACTGCTGGAACGTGTTGAATTAACGCCTGCCGTCAATTTCATGTATCGACGCCCTCATGAGCTGTCTGGTGGACAGCGTCAGCGCGTCGCAATTGCACGTGCATTGGCTCCTAAGCCAAAGGTTCTAATTGCGGATGAGCCTGTTTCGATGTTGGATGTTTCTTTGCGGTTAGGCGTGCTTAACCTGCTGTCTAGAATTCAGCAGGAAGAACACATCGGCATGCTGTACATTACCCATGATCTGGCGACTGCTCGCCATTTTTCGGATGAGATTATGGTGATGTGTCATGGAGACATTATTGAACATGGTCCTTCTGATGATGTGATTTTGAATCCGCAGCAAGACTACACGAAAGTGTTGCTTAATGCCGCGCCTGATCCGGAGAAGCATTTCGCGAAGATTCGTGACGAGCGTAGCCGTCAGTAATGCCGCATGGAATACGTCTGATCATCATCTGATTGCTTGCAACTCCCTCGGCCTATGGCCGAGGGTTCCATATAAAGGAGTATTTTATGCAAATCGCAAACCCCGTTCTCCCGGGATTCAATGCCGATCCCTCGATGATTCGGGTCGGGGATACCTACTACATCGCCAATTCCACGTTCGAATGGTTCCCAGGTGTCCGTCTGCACGAGTCCAAGGACATGGTCCATTGGAACCTGTTGCCGAGTCCACTGAGCCGCACGAGCCAGCTTGACATGCGCGGCAATCCGTCATCCGGTGGCATCTGGGCTCCGGATCTTTCCTATGCGGACGGCAAATTCTGGCTGATCTACACGGACGTGAAGGTCGTGAACGGTGCGTTCAAGGATTGCACGAACTATTTGGTCACTGCCGAAAGTATCCATGGTCCGTGGAGCGAGCCGATTCGCGTGAACGGTGTCGGCTTCGACGCAACCTGTTCCATGACGACGATGGCCGCAAGTATCTGGTGCAGCAGACTTGGGATTTTCGTGAGTACCATCATGGCTTCGACGGCATCACACTGACCGAATTCGATGTGAAGACGATGAAGCTCAAGCCGGAAACTGAACGTACGATTTGGCGCGGTACGGACGTCAAACTCACCGAGGGACCACATCTGTACAAGATCAATGGCTATTACTACCTGTTCGCCGCTGAAGGCGGTACCGTGTATACGCATCAGGAAGTCGTGGCCCGATCCAAGACTTTGGACGCGTTGTCCTTCGAAGGCATGCCGTCGAATCCGTTCATCACGAATTTCGACACGCCGCGTTCCTATCTGCAAAAGCAGGGGCATGGCGCGCTGGTCGATACCCCGTCCGGCGAATGGTATTACGCCTCGCTGTGCGGTCGTCCGTGGCATCACGACAATGAATCCTTCACTGATCCGCGCGGCTGGTGCACGCTGGGGCGTGAAACCTCCATCCAGAAGGTCGAATGGACCGAGGATGGCTGGCCGTATATTGTCGGAGGCCATGGCGGACAGCGTTATGTGGATGCTCCGAAGGATGCCATCGAGACCGAGGCACCTGCGGATCACAGCCAGCATGACGATTTCATGTCCGATACGTTGGATTTGAATTGGAATACGCTGCGTGTGCCATTCGATGGCGAGATGGGCAAGGTCGGTGGCGGCGTGTTGGAACTGCGTGGCCAAGGCTCGCTGTGCAACCTTTTCGATCTGTCGTTGGTGGCACGTCGTTGGCAGGCGTTCAACTTCGATGCGACCGTAAAGGTTGAGTTCGATCCGAAGAACTACCGCCAGATGGCCGGCCTGACAAACTACTACGATGATTTATGCTGGTCGTGGGTGTTCGTGACTTGGGACGAGCGGCGGCAATGCCGCGTGATTGAGGTCGCTCAGAACGATTTCAACAACTACACGTCGTTCCTGCGGGATACCGCTCCAGCAGTGCCGGATGACGTGAAGTCCGTGTGGCTGCGCACGAAGGTGCGCAAGCAGTGGTATTCGTATGAATATTCGTTTGATGGGACTTCATGGGTCGATTTGGGCGTGAAACTGGACGCGAAGATCCTGTCGGACGACTATATCCTGCGTCGATACGGCGGATTCTTCACCGGAGCATTCGTCGGTTTGGCTGCAGTCGATCTTTCTGGATACGACAGGGTTGCGAAATTCAGCGAATTCGATTATCGGGAATTGCCTGATAACGAGTAGGTGTTTTGGTGGCGACGGGAGCTGTGTTTTCGTCGCCACTGACGTATGCAAGCCGTCATGAATCGTATACGGAGACTTTATGTGGACTTGTCAAAGATGGAAGAAGGAAGAGCAACGATGCTTGCGATGCCGAAGATTTTCGATGACGGATGTGTGCTGCAATCCGGGCAGGACGTACCGGTATGGGGTTGGTGCGAACCATGGCGGAGCGTTACTGTCACGGTTTAGGAACATGTGTGAATAAGGAGATTCAGCAATGAAGTTTGAATACCATGTCAAACCAACCGGCAGCGATGCTGCGTGCGGCGACGCGGAGCATCCGTTCGCCACGATTTCCAAGGCCGCGCAGATGGCCTCTCCGGGTGATACGGTAATCGTGCATGAAGGCGTATACCGCGAACAAGTCGATCCGAAACGTGGCGGTCTGAGTGAACATGAGCGCATCACCTACTGCGGAGCCGAAGGCGAAGCACGGCCGGTTATCAAAGGCTCGGAATGCGTGCAGGGCTGGACGGAATTGGCCGATCATCCGCATGTGTGGACGGTGGTGCTTGATAATACGATGTTCGGGGATTTCAATCCATTCGCGACCCCGATTTTCGGCGACTGGCTGGAAATGCCTAAGTTCGGCAAGGATCCGGACAAACATCTTGGCGATGTGTATCTCAACGGTGTTTCCTTCTTCGAATCGACGACGTTGGAAGGCGTATACGATCCGCAGCCGCGTGATACGGATGAGGATTTCGCGTTGAAGATTCCCTGCCCTGTGCCGGATGTGGACCGTACACGTTATGTATGGCATGCCGAAGTGGACGAAAATGCTGGCACCACAACGATCTGGGCGAATTTCCAAGGTGTCGATCCGAATGAGGAACTGGTGGAGGTCAGTGTTCGTCGCACATGCTTCTTCCCTTCCCGCAACCATGTCAACTACATCACCGTGCGTGGCTTTGAAATGGCGCAGGCCACTGGAGATTGGGCGCCGCCTACCTCGCAGCAGTGGGGCATGATCGGCCCGAACTGGTCGTATGGCTGGATCATCGAAGACAACGTGCTGCATGACGCCAAATTCTCCGCGGTGTCATTGGGCAAGGAAATCTCATCCGGCGACAACGAGTGGGCGAAAACCGAGCGCAAGACCGGTTACCAGTACCAGTTGGAGGCCGTGTTCAAGGCCCGTCGCATCGGCTGGGAAAAGGGGCTGATCGGCGGTCATATCGTACGCAACAACGACATCTACGAGTGCGGACAGAATGCCATCGTCGGACATATGGGCAGCGCATTCTGCCGTGTCGAGCATAACCATGTCCATCACATTGCGTTGAAGCGTGAATTCTTCGGATGGGAGGTCGCTGGCATCAAATTCCATGCCGCATTGGATACGGTCATTGCCAACAACAACATCCACGACTGCTCGCTGGGCATGTGGATGGATTGGCAGACGCAGGGCACGCGCATCACGCGCAATGTGTTCCACGATAACGTCCGTGACCTCATGATTGAAGTGAGTCATGGGCCGTATTTGGTGGACAATAACGTTTTTGCCTCGCCGGTGATGTTTCAGAACTGGTCGCAAGGTGGTGCCTTCGTCAACAATCTGATTTGCGGCGGCATTGAACCGCATACCGTCCCCGACCGTTCCACGCCGTATCACTATCCGCACACCACCGAGGTGGCCGGGTGCGCTGTGGTATCCGGCGGCGATGAGCGTTGGCTGAACAACATGTTCGCGCCGCAACCGGTGAAACCGACCGTCGGTGAATATGGTTTGTCCGCCTACAGCGATTGCCCGATGTCGATGCATGAATACTTGGAACGCCAGCGGGCCATGTGGGCAGATCCTTCGCAGGGTGGTGGCGAGCGCAATCCTCTGCAGTCTCTATACGCGGGCGGCAACATCTATCTGTCCGGCGCACAGGGGCTGAACAAGCAGGAAGGTGCGGCCGACGATTCGGAACGCATGCAGGAGGACGCCCCGTTCTTCGGCGGCACCGCCTCCACGAGCGTTGCGTGTGATGAGCCCATGCCGGTGACATTGGTCGAAGAACCCGATGGACTGTACCTGCAGTGCACTGTGCCACAGGCCGTCACCGATACCAGAATGCAGGTCGTCACCAGCGATATGCTCGGCGTGCCTCGCATCGTGGAGGAACGCTATGAACAGCCCGATGGCAGTGACTATGTGCTGGACACCGACTTGCTGGGACAAGCCTTGACGGCAACGGAACGCAAGGCCGGGGCGTTGAATGGTCTTGTCTCCGGAGAGAATCACATCCGAATCTGGGAATGGAACAACTGATATGACAAATGCAACCGATACCAACAAGACATTGGGCGAGTCCATGTTCGCACAGTGCGGATATGCCCAGGACGCCATCGATAAGCGCGTGTCACAGGTCTGGCATGAAATTTTCGAAGGTCCGAACAAATTCTATTGGGAGAACGACGAAGGTCTTGCCTATGTGATGGACACCGGCAACAACGATGTACGTACCGAGGGTATGAGCTATGCGATGATGATCGCCCTGCAATACGACCGTAAGGACGTATTCGACAAGCTGTGGGGCTGGGTAATGCGTCACATGTACATGAAGGACGGTCATCATGCGCATTATTTCGCATGGTCGGTCGAGCCGGACGGTACGCCGAACTCGAATGGTCCTGCACCTGACGGCGAGGAATATTTCGCGATGGACCTGTTCCTCGCCTCCCGTCGCTGGGGTGATGGCGAGGATATCTACGAATATTCCGCATGGGGACGCGAGATCTTGAGATATTGCGTTCATAAGGCGAACGCTACGACGGCGAGCCCATGTGGAATCCCGACAACAAGCTCATCAAGTTCATTCCGGAAACCGAGTGGAGCGATCCGTCCTACCATCTGCCGCACTTCTATGAAGTATTCGCCGAAGAAGCCGACGAAGAAGACCGTCCATTTTGGCATGAGGCAGCCGCCGCAAGCCGTCGCTATCTGCAGGCGGCCTGCGACGAGCGGACCGGCATGAACGCTGAATACGCGGATTATGACGGAAAGCCGCATGTCGACGAGTCCAATCATTGGCATTTCTATTCCGACGCCTACCGTACCGCGGCGAATATCGGACTGGATGCAGCCTGGAACGGTCCGCAGGAAGTGCTGTGCGACCGCGTCGCCGCGCTGCAGCGATTCTTCCTGACCCACGACCGTACTAGCGTCTACGCCATCGACGGCACCGCCGTGGATGAGGTCGTGCTTCATCCGGTCGGATTCCTGGCCGCGACCGCGCAAGGCGCACTTGCGGCGGTGCATTCGGCCCAGCCCGACGCGGAGCATAATGCCCGTGAATGGGTGCGCATGCTGTGGAATACGCCGATGCGAACCGGCACGCGTCGTTACTATGACAATTTCCTCTATGCTTTCGCCATGCTGGCGTTGAGCGGAAAGTATCGGTATGAATGATGATTACCTCAACTAATCCTATGGTCTACACGGATTTTCCTGATCCAGACATCATCCGGGTCGGGGGCGTGTATTACATGGCCACTACGACTATGCATTTCACACCCGGGTGCGATATTCTGCGCAGCTATGACCTAGTGCATTGGGAATTCATTGCGCACGCATTGAATATCGTGGCGGATACCCCTGAAGAACGTTTGGAATGTGAAGGTGCCAACGCCTACGGTCGAGGCATGTGGGCGCCGTCACTGCGTTACCATCGGGGCACTTGGTATGTGTTGTTCGCCGCCAACGATACGCATGCCAGCTATCTGCTGACGGCGGACGATCCATGCGGCCCATGGCGAAAGCGTGAGCTTGACGGCTTCTATTACGACAGCGGACTGTTCTTTGACGACGATGATCGAGCCTATGTCGTACATGGGCAGTCGACATTGCGCATCACGGAGTTGAATCCTGAATTAAGCGGGCCGATGCCGGGTGGGCTCGACCGGGTCATCGTACAGGACGATCCGCAGGCTGACCTTGGTTATGAGGGCAGTCACCTGTACAAGCATGATGGACGCTATTACGTCTTCACCTGTCACTTCCCGCAAGGCAAGGGCAAAACAGAAGCCTGCTTGATGGCCGAATCCTTGGATGGCGCTTTCGAAGTGCGTGAAATTATCGAAGACGACCTGTCCTTCCACGGTTACGGAGTCGCGCAAGGCGGTATGGTGGACACTCCGGACGGCGACTGGTATGCATTCATGATGCAGGACCGCGGCGGTGTGGGACGCGTGCCGATACTGATGCCGATGCGGTTCGGCGAGGACGGATTCCCCGTCGTCGGCGAGAACGGCAAAGTGCCGCAGTCGGTCAGCGTGCCGGCTGCAAGCTGTGCCGAACCTGTCACGCCCATCAACGGCAGCGAATTCATAGCCCGGCATAACGCCGAAGGCGGAGTCGATGCCAACTGTCTGCAGCCATACTGGCAGTTCAATCACATCCCACATAACGAATACTGGTCACTGACGGAACGTCCGGGAGCATTCCGCCTGCATTCCGGACGCATCAGCTCGAATCTCAATCATGCATGGAATACGCTGACGCAGCGCACGATGGGGCCGGTGACGGTGGCCGAAGTCACCGTCGACGCGTCGACATTGCATGATGGCGACTTCGCTGGATTGGCGGCGTTCCAAGGATGCTATTCCTACATCGCGCTTACGCGAAGGAACGGCCGCACGATGCTGACCGTCCAATACAAGCCGGTGAATGACGATTCCATCTTCTCCGACGATGATTGGGACAGTCCAGCCGTAACGGATGCGGAAATCATGGCGGATGCGGATTGCATGCGCCTGCGCGCGGTATATGATTTCACCGATTGCAAGGATGAAGTGACGTTCTTCTACCGCGATGCGGATACGCCGGAATCCGAATGGTGTCCATTGGGGACAGCGCACCGGATGGTCTTCAAAATGGATCATTTCACAGGTTGCCGTATCGGATTGTTCCTGTATTCGACAAAAGAGACCGGTGGAATCGCCGATTTTTGCGACTTTGCGTATTCGACGCCGGATACGAAGGAAAGAGAGCAATGAAGCGACAGGTCATAGTGGCGCAAGGAACTGTCGAAGGCTTGGCGGCTGAAGATCAGGCATCACCGTGTTCCGAGGGGTTCCGTTCGCCCGAGCCTCCCGTCCG
>ENA-OQJI01000122-OQJI01000122.1-human-gut-metagenome-genome-assembly--contig:-NODE-122-length-17778-cov-1.700074_pt1 | contig 17778 bp, 19 predicted proteins | sample MGYA00242602_ERZ504768 | MGnify/ENA primary metagenome ERZ504768 (study PRJEB26092, sample SAMD00036368) | human gut metagenome | host: Homo sapiens | study: EMG produced TPA metagenomics assembly of...
TTTAATTTTTCAAAGGTTGGAATTTTTATAATTCATTTTTGTAACTGTTGCAAATTGATAATATCACTAATTTTAGGTATTGTATAATTAGGCTTTATTGACTATCTTTGCATTCGGTTTTCAAATAGAGTAAAAACTAGATTAAATTATCAATTATGGCAATGAATTTTAAAGAAGGTCGTTGGAACCATGAAATCAACGTTACCGATTTCGTAAAGACTAACATTACCCCTTACGAAGGCGACGCCTCATTTTTGGCTGGTCCTACCGAACGTACAAAGGCTGTATGGAACAAGTGTCTGGAGCTTTGGCTGAAGAACGTGCAAACAACGGAGTACGCTCGCTCGATCCTTCTACAGTTTCTACTATCACATCTTTTGCAGCTGGATATATTGACAAGGATAACGAAGTGATTGTAGGATTGCAAACTGATGAAGTGTTACGCCGTGCCATCAAACCTTTTGGAGGTATTAAGGTGGTAGAAAAAGCGTGCCGCGAAAACGGAGTAGAGGTTGACCCTAAGGTAAAAGATATTTTTACCCATTATCGCAAAACGCATAACGATGGTGTATTTGATGCATATACTGAAGAGATTCGTTCGTTCCGCTCTTTGGGATTTTTGACTGGATTACCTGATAATTATGCGCGTGGACGTATAATCGGTGATTACCGTCGTTTGGCATTGTATGGTATTGATCGTCTGATTGAGGCAAAACAGGACGATTTACGTCATCTTACAGGCCCTATGACTGATGAGCGAATCAGATTGCGTGAAGAAGTAGCAGAGCAAATTAAGGCTTTGAAGGAAATAAAAGTGATGGGACAGCAGTACGGACTCGATTTGAGTCGTCCGGCTACTACTGCACAGGAAGCTGTTCAGTGGGTATATATGGCTTATCTGGCTGCTGTGAAAGAACAGGATGGTGCTGCAATGTCACTTGGTAATGTTTCGTCATTCCTTGATATTTATATTGAGTATGATATGGCTCACGGAAATCTTGATGAGTTGCATGCTCAGGAGTTGATTGACCAGTTTGTCATTAAGTTGCGTATGGTGCGTCATCTTCGTATGCAGGCTTATACGGATATCTTTGCCGGTGACCCGACTTGGGTAACGGAATCTATTGGTGGACGTTTTAATGATGGCCGTACGAAAGTCACAAAGACTTCATTCCGTTTCCTTCAGACTCTTTATAACCTGGGTCCTTCTCCAGAACCTAACTTGACTGTTCTGTGGAGTCCGCAGTTGCCGGAAGGATTCAAGGATTTCTGTGCTCGTGTGTCGATTGATACATCATCTATCCAGTATGAAAATGATGATTTGATGCGTGAGGTACGTAATTCGGATGACTATGGTATCGCATGCTGTGTGTCTTATCAGGATATAGGTCGTCATATTCAGTTCTTCGGTGCACGTTGTAATCTGGCTAAAGCTTTGTTGCTGGCTATTAATGGTGGGCGCTGTGAAAATACAGGAACACTGATGGTGAAAGATATTCCTGTGCTGACGGGAGATGTACTGAACTTCGAAGAGGTGCTGGCTAACTATAAGAAGGTCTTGAAAGAAATGGCTCGTGTGTATAACGAAGCGATGAACATCATTCACTACATGCATGATAAATATTATTATGAAAAAGCTCAGATGGCATTTGTTGATACAAATCCGGTTATCAATCTGGCGTATGGTGTAGCGGGTATGTCTATTGCTGTCGATTCACTTTCGGCTATCAAATATGCTAAAGTTACCGCTAAACGTAATGAAATCGGCTTGACTGAAAGCTTTGATATCGATGGTGAATTCCCATGCTTCGGTAATGATGATGATCGTGTAGACCATTTGGCTGTCGACTTGATTTATTATTTTGATGAGGAATTGAAGAAGCTTCCGGTATACAAGAATGCAAAACCAACATTGTCTATTCTTACTATTACTTCGAATGTGATGTATGGTAAGAAGACTGGTGCAACTCCTGATGGACGTGCAAAAGGTGTTGCTTTTGCTCCAGGTGCTAACCCGATGCACGGACGCGATAAGAATGGTGCTGTCGCTTCTTTGAGCTCGGTTGCTAAATTGCGTTATCGTGACTCACAGGACGGTATCAGTAATACGTTCTCTATTGTTCCAAAATCGCTTGGTGTAGATATGGAGAATCGTGTAGAGAATCTTGTTACAATGATGGATGGCTATTTTATCAAGGGTGCTCATCACCTGAACGTAAATGTGCTGAACCGTGAGATGCTGGAAGATGCTATGGAGCATCCGGAAAAATATCCGCAACTTACGATTCGTGTTTCCGGATATGCTGTCAACTTCATTAAATTGAGCCGCGAGCATCAGTTGGAGGTTATTTCTCGTAGCTTCCACGAACGTATGTGATTCTTGTAATCATTACTTGATATGTAAAACATTTGTCGTTCTCCTCGCTGAGCTGGGCGGCAAATGTTTTTTCTTTAATTAATATTGAACAGATGATTAGAGTACATTCATATGAATCGCTTGGTACGTACGATGGTCCGGGGATTCGCCTTGTTGTCTTTTTGCAGGGCTGTAATTTCCGTTGTTTGTATTGTGCCAACCCTGATACCATTGATGCAAAGGGAGAGAGTAAGGAAACTGCTCCTGAAGATATTTTGAAGATGGCTGTCAGTCAGAAACCTTTTTTCGGAAAGAAGGGGGGAATTTACATTTAGTGGAGGTGAACCGACTTTTCAGGCTAAAGCGCTGATTCCATTGTTTCGGATGTTAAAGGAGGAAGGTATTCATATCTGCGTTGATACTAACGGGGGTATCTGGAATGAAGATGTAAAAGAACTCTTTTCACTGGCAGACTTAGTTTTGCTTGATGTGAAAGAATTCAATAATGAACGTCATAAGACTCTTACCTCACGTAGCAATGAGCAAACACTGCGTACGGCGGCATGGCTGGAAGAAAATGGAAAACCATTTTGGTTGCGTTATGTGCTGGTGCAGGGCTATAGCTTCTTTCAGGAAGATATTGAGGCGTTAGGAGAGCATTTTAAAGATTATCGCATGATACAACGGGTGGAAATTCTTCCGTATCATACCTTAGGAGTACATAAATATGAAGCAATGAAGCTGGAGTATAAACTGAAAGGTGTGAAACAAAATACGCCCGAGCAACTGGAAGAAGCCCGGACGTTATTTGAAAAGTATTTTGATACAGTTTATGTAAATTGATTTATACGCTCTGAATATAACCTTTCGAGTTATTTGTCAGCCTGATGCATGGTGTTTAACTTTGCATCAGGCTTTTTTATTTAGCGGTTATTCTTTTGCAAATGGATTGCATAGGCCAAGATGACAATAAAACAAAGCAACGGAACGATAAAGCCTGTAGCTGTGCTTATTGTATCTGCGATGTATCCCATAATTATGGGAGCTATGGCTCCTCCTACAATACTCATAATAAGATAGGAAGATGCGCGTTTAGTATGTTCACCTACACCTCGTATGGCAAGTGCGAAAATGGTGGGAAACATAATAGATTCGCATAGGAAGCAAAGAAAAAAATGCTCCTACCGATATGACTCCCATACCTAACATCACTAAGATCATGGCTAGAATAGCTCCTGCCGCCATATACGTCAATAAACGTTCGGCACGGATGAATCCCATCAGCCAGCTTCCTCCCATTCTGCCGGCCATAAAAAGTCCCATGCCGACAAATGACAACCAGAGGGCTGCCTCACGTGCGGATATACTGATGTGCTCTGTCACATAATTGATGAAGAAACTGTTAATACCTGTTTGAGCTGCAACATAAAAAAACAGAGCTATCAGTCCGAAGGTAAAATTGCGATGCTGCCATAAAGAACTTTGCTTATTGTTTGCAGTTTCGACTGGCTCTTCGGCAAGTGTAATTTCAGGCAGATGAATGCGTGAGAAAACAATTGCTACGAGCAGAACTAATATGCCGATGATGGCATAGGGGATAGCAACACTTCCGCTTCCTCCATCTGCGGCAAAGAGGAACAAGCCTCCTACCAGTGGGCCGCAGATCCAGCCCAGTCCATTGAATGATTGTGCCAGATTTATTCGTCTTTCGGCGGAGTCTTTATCGCCTAGTACCGTTACATATGGATTGGCTGCTGTTTCTAGGCAGGTTAATCCACATCCGATAATAAACAGTGAGAGTAAGAAAAATTCGAAAGACATGATCTGTTCTCCAGGGATAAACATGAGTGCACCGATGCCATAAAGCAATAACCCAGTGACAACTCCTGCCCGATAGCCATGGCGACGGATTATTTCTCCTGCTGGCATGGCCATCAGAAAGTAACCCCCATAAACTACCGCTTGTATAAGTGCTGAATGGGTTTTTGAAATACTTAATGCATCTTGAAAATGTTTGTTCAGCACATCCAGAATGCTATGTGCAAATCCCCATAAGAAGAATAGTGTAGTGATAAGTACAAACGGGACGAGGTAATTTACCCCGTCGGCCGTTTGCACCAGTCTTATTTTTGGTTTCATATGTTTTTGTTTGATAGTTATTAACTACGGCTTACCTCCAGACCTTTATTGGAAAGGCTCATTTCTACAAAACGGGCACGGTCGTTTGGCGGGTTCTGGGTAAGTATTTTACGAATACGCAAGGCGGCTTCAGGGTCTTTGGCAACCATGTATAAATAGCCACCTCCTCCGGCTCCTGGAAGTTTATAACCCAAACAAAGATCATCTATCTGTTGGGTAATGGCCGCTACACTGTTAGGATTGGTTCCTGAATCGAGTGCCTGATTCTGTTGCCATGTTTTGCGTATCAATCTTCCCATTTCCTCGAAACTGTTTCGCTGGATTGCATCGTATAGATCGATGGCATGTTGTTTCATTTGTCCCAGTAAGTTCAAGTGCTCTGTAGAATTGAGGAACATGCCACGTACGATTTCTGCCAAAATACCTTTTGCGGTACGTGTGATACCTGTATAGTATAATAGATGACATTTTTGATATTCATCGTGTGTAAACAAGTGTTCTGGCAACCAGCGTACCATTGGCTCCTGGTTCCATCCGGGTTGTGTCTGCAAGAGTTTCACACCTTGAAGCACGCCTCCGTATTGATCTTGCCATCCGCCTCCGGTTGTAAGCAACTGTTCTAATATCAGTGTACGGCTTCCGATTTCGTGTTTGTCCCAGTTTAAGCCACAAAAATCGTTTATTGCTCCTAATACAGTAGAGGCTAGGATAGAGCTTGTTCCTAATCCTGAGCCGGCTGGAATAGCAGACAATAGTGTTACTTCTATACCAGCTCCGAATGAACGTAATTTTTCTTCCAGTGAAGTACATCTTTCTGCCGAGAAATCAGGGTGAAAACCTGCCAGTACTAACGCTGCCTTAGGAATAGAGAAGGGAGAACCTACTTTATTGAATGTATGTAGTTCATCGAAAGTATTGATAACTTCCATTGCACCCAAGTCGATGGAACGAAGGATGATTTTATACTCATTACAGGGTTTGACATAGACTTGTAACGGGGGTTGACCGTTTAGCTCTATTGCAATGTTTACCACGTTTCCTCCTTCCATCAAACTGTATGGAGGGGTATCTGTCCAACCTCCAGCTAAGTCTATACGTACCGGACTGCGTCCCCATACAATCTGGTCCGGATACACCGAAAGACGAGGGTGCTGTTTATGGTCGACTGTTGAAGTAAGTCCTTCACGCATCAGGCTGAAAGCTTTTTCTTCTTCCCGTGCTATTTCTTCTGCCAAATGACCATCTGAATCACGCAGTTGTAATGTTCGTGCACGGAACATTGCATCGCTGATACGGGTCATTAACGGTGCAGAGGAGGGAAGGGGAGCGGGTAATTCTAATTGATGATGTGCATATTCTTCGGCTGCTTCTTGCAAATTGAGCTGATAGAATACACTGCGTTCATAATTTTTAGCCAGGGCAGTCCAGCTGTTTTTTACGGAAAGCTTCACGCTGCTCTGTCAGACGGCGCAGATTGGCATAAGCTGAAATCTCATCGGCTGAAACTTTTTTGTGCGTGTATCCAGATATCTTTTCCCTCGTTCAACTTCGGCTCGTCTGTCATCCAACGCATGACGATTCCAAGTTCGTCGACAGATGTACATATCGGGAATATGCGTGCAGCCTGAAGATCATGGTTACATGCTATTTCATCAGCTGTCAGGCCACGGTCTGATAACCATTTCTGAACCGGTATTCCTTGATATAAGGTTGAATCATCTTTCAGACTGCCTTTAAAAGCGTCATTAAATCCATAGGGACGGGCCACATAATTACTTTCTCCCATCGGTATGACGTCAATACAGATTCCCTCAGGAATATTGATGTGCCATTGATTGACAGGTACTCCTGTTATGATATTGCGCTTATGGAGTGTCCAGTTTTTGCTTATGCAACTGTTTTCTATCCATACCTCTGAGTTTTCGGATGTCAGTGTATAGTCGGTCAGTGCATTTTGCACGAAGATAGCCGGATGAGGCTTTACTTTCTTGTGCATAATGCTCTCTGGTCGATTACGCAATTTTGTATTGCCAGTGTAGACGAAATCATCTCCCGGCTTGTTCCATAGTGATGAAATTCACCACCCGGCAATGGCAGGATTGCTACTGTAAGTTTGTTTATTTCGGGATCGTTGATACGAGGATGGCTACCTAGAGCTGGTCCGAAGTCAGAATACATATCGTAGAAGCCGATTGATCCATCCTCTTTGAGTGAACGTTTTACCATTAACTCTACAGCCCGGTCACTCAGCAGCCAAATGCCAATATCCATCAGAAACAGATAGTTTTGCATCAATGCTCCTAATTCATCTACACTCGGCTTTTGAAGCATAAAGTCCAGCTTTTCGGGAGTATTGCGTGATGAAACAAAAACACCGTGATTCTTTGCCAGTTCAGGATCTACCCACAGTCCGTAACATACAACGTCTGCATCGGGGATTTCTTGTAAGGCTTGTTCTGCACGGATATATACATCTCCGCTGGCAATAAGTGTATGCAATTTCTCCGGGGCTTTCTGCATGATTTGCTCATACAGGGGAAGCTGAAGTGACAATAAGTTTTGTGTAAGCTTTTGACACGTCCCCAGCGGAAACTGGGATTGGGGTAAGTATTTTACCGGAAGGAGCATATGAGGGTAATCTCCGACTTTGGCCGCCGGCGTGTAGCAGGATACGTTTTTCGTGAGCAAGCCATTCTGTGAGTGGAGTAGTGTCACTTTCGCTGTTTTTGCATGCTTGTAATAACCATGCAGTTCCACCACCTGAACCTAACTTTGAACCTACCGGATCGGATGTACAGAACCATTCTTGATGGTTGGCATGCTCTATATCGTGAAAACATTCCACCAGATTAGGTGGAAGCGATAAAAGTTTCTTCATATTGGATTATGTCGTTTGATGATTGATGCAAATACCTTTCAGATACCATTCGTAAAGGCGATGTATTCCTTCGTCGATTTCTACTTTGTGATGCCAGCCTAAGGCATGAAGTTTAGAAACGTCGGTAAGCTTACGCATTGTGCCATCAGGTTTTGATGAATCCCATTGCAGCTTGCCCTTAAAGTCTATTTCTTTCATGATTTTTTCTGCAACTTCACGGATTGACAGCTCTTTTCCTGTACCTACGTTGATGTGGCAGTTGCGTACTTCTTTTGCCCCTTCTGCATAGGTATCTTTGAAATCGACATTTAATAATACATGTACGCTGGCGTCTGCCATTTCCTCACTCCATAAAAATTCGCGTAATGGCTTGCCTGTTCCCCATAAAGTAACGGCTTGAGGGGTAATGCCGAATTTAGCCAGTTTATCAAGAATTTCCTGGTCTGTGCAGTTGCCGTCTACACCTTCTACCGGACGTAGGTTGATATCTTTTCGTACAGCTTCCCAGTTATTCGTATTCAAGCATTTAGCAAGATGGATTTTACGGATCATTGCTGGCAATACATGACTGTTTTCCAGGTGAAAATTATCATTAGGACCATACAGGTTGGTTGGCATAACAGCAATGTAGTTCGTGCCATACTGCAAATTGAAACTTTCACACATTTTCAGTCCTGCTATTTTGGCGATAGCGTATGGCTCATTAGTATATTCTAACGGAGAAGTAAGAAGAGCTTCTTCTTTCATTGGCTGCATTGCTTCACGAGGGTAGATGCATGTACTGCCTAAAAACAATAGTTTCTTTACCCCGTGACGGAAACTTTCACCTATTACATTCTGCTGAATCTGTAAATTGCGGTAAATGAAATCAGCGCGGTATTGCAGGTTGGCCATAATTCCTCCTACATGTGCAGCAGCTAATACTACGGCATCAGGCTGTTCTTTGTCAAAGAACTCTCGTACTGCTATCGGATCCAACAAATCAAGCTCTTTATGGGTACGTCCTACCAGATTGGTAAAACCGCGTTGCATCAAATTATTCCAGATGGCAGATCCAACCAGACCTCGGTGTCCTGCCACGTATATTTTTGAAGATTTGTCTAGCATTGTGATTCTCTTTTTTAAAGTAGGAACGCGAACTTAATCACTAAGTCCGCGCCCCAAATTCATTTTTAATGAATTTATCGGTAAAATTAAAGTAGTGTCTTTTGCAGGAAATGACACTGCTATATTGATTTATAATGCAATTTTTTTACGAATTTCATATCATGCTCTACCATGATACGGACTAATTCTGCAAAAGGCGTTTTGGTAGGATTCCATCCCAAAAGAGTCTTGGCTTTCGTTGGGTCTCCTAAAAGTTGTTCTACTTCACATGGGCGGAAGTATTTGGGATCTACTTCAACTAATACTCGTCCGGTTTCACGGTCAATACCTTTTTCGTCTACTCCACTACCTTGCCATTCAAGTTCAATACCTAAATAGTGGAAAGCTAGTGTACAGAATTCACGTACGGTATGCATTTCTCCTGTAGCAATGACAAAATCTTCAGGGGTATTGTGTTGTAAAATAAGCCACATGCATTCTACATAATCCTTAGCATAACCCCAGTCGCGTTGTGCATCTAGATTACCTAGATATAACTTATCCTGAAATCCTTGTTTAATGCGTGCTGCAGCCAATGTGATCTTTCGTGTAACAAAAGTTTCTCCACGTCGTTCTGATTCATGATTAAACAAGATACCGTTTACAGCAAACATATTATAACTTTCACGATAGTTCTTTGTTATCCAGAAACCATATTGCTTTGCTACACCATAAGGCGAACGGGGATAGAACGGTGTGGTTTCCTTTTGTGGAACTTCCTGCACTTTGCCAAAGAGTTCTGAGGTAGAAGCCTGATAGATGCGACAGGTTTTTTCCAAACCGCAAATACGTACAGCTTCCAATAAACGCAATGTGCCTATGGCATCGGCTTCGGCTGTGTACTCTGGCACGTCGAATGATACTTTTACATGGCTCTGTGCTGCTAGATTGTAGATTTCTGTAGGATGAATATCACCAATAATTCGGATAAGCGAACTGGAGTCTGTCATATCTCCCCAATGTAGGTTCACCAAACGTGACTGTTTCATGTCGCGCACCCATTCATCTAAATAAAGGTGTTCGATACGTCCCGTATTGAACGATGAAGAACGGCGTAAAATACCGTGCACTTCATATCCTTTTTCTATAAGGAATTCGGCAAGGTATGAACCGTCTTGTCCGGTAATACCGGTTATTAAAGCAACTTTTCTCATAAATAAAACTTTACTGAATAGGTTGGTTTTTTTATTTCTCAACACAAAGATATGTCAAAAAAGCTGTATTGCCAAGTGCGGTTTATATTATTTCCATATTATTCACGTCTTCTTGAAATTGGATTTTTCGGCAAATGGCTCTACGATTTATTTGTTTGCGTACCCAGTGTATTCCCTTTATTTTTATTAAGTTATAAAGTACGATAGGTAAAATCTGTTACATGCACTTCACCTTCACCTCCTGCATATATGCCAGGACGGAGAGAGAGGAATTCTCCCAATGTATTGTGATGGTAGCCTTGCATGTCAAATCCCCATGGATATTTGTGCCATGTCTTACCGTCGGTGCTGTACCATCCGGAAATAATGTTGTCATAATTGCGTAAGCGTACCCATAAGCGGCATTTTCCATCATTTACGGTTATTTCCGTTTTGGGCTGGCTGGTATGTATGGCTCCACGGCGATAACGAAGAAGTTCACCGGGACGGAATCCTAACCCAAAATGCATGTCTTTATTGTAGTAGATGACTAATCCGGCTGAAGCTTCTGCATTATTTAGTTCAAGGCATGCTTCGATTTCATACCGGTGATCACCTGCACGTGCAAGAAGGGGAGAGGCATCTTTGGGACTTTTACCTTTTGCTTTCAGTGTGATGAGTTCTGGAGTGACATGGAAGCGTGCGGAGAAGTTTTCTCCGGCTGCTTGCCAGATAAAATCTTTCGCTGTACGCAATGACGGACGTTGAGGCTCCGGCAATGGAGCGGGTTTGTCTGTGAGATGTAGCCATCCGTCATCACCTATAACAACTTCACGTGTTAAAGTTTGTCTTCCTAACGTAAGATATCCTTTCTCATATCCATGAAAAAAAAGCATCAATTTACCTTCTGGAGTATCAACTACTGATCCGTGTCCTTGACTCCACCAGGTTTCTTGTGGTGACTGAGTTCGTAATAATGGATTCTCTGGTGCATTTTCCCAAGGACCGTGTACGCTTTTTGAACGTGCCTGTACTACCATGTGTCCTGTAGGAGGTCCGGCAGTTCCACCTTCAGCCGCTAGTAGATAATACCAATCATTGATTTTTTTCACATTCAGGCCTTCTAATGAGAAGCTTTCTATATCCCATTCTTCAGGTATCTCCCAACCTTTATAGATGATTTCAGGCTTACCTGTAATGGATAGTCCGTCGGCGCTTAATGGGTGTAAATCGCCTGCGCTGAGTAATAGATATCGGTTACCTTTTTCATCCACTACATGCTCAGGATCTATTCCTCCTACTTTCAGATCTACAGGTTTACTCCATGGACCTTCAGGCTGTCTGCCCATGTAACCATATTCGTTTTTTCTCCTTTTTCATTGCGGGTCGGGAAATAGATATAAAAACGGTTGTCGTACACACAAATATCAGGAGCCCAAATGTCACCTGTATATTCGGGTAATGCTGCCGAGCAGGGAGTCCAGTCTGCAAGATTTTTTGAACTGTATACCACTAGTCCCGGAGTGTAGATGAATGACGAATGTACCATGTAATAAGTGTTACCTACGCGTACTACTGATGGATCTGGCATATCGCCTTCCAACAGGCGAACTGTTGTTGAAACAGGTTCGGTTTTGTCTTGTTTTTTCTGATTCTCCGTAGCTGTACAACTTGTAAATAAGGCTGCAAGCAGAAGAGCATAAATGTTGGTTCTCATAGTTAATAAAATTTGTGTTAAGTGTTATGTTTCGCAAGTTCGTCAAAATAAGTGAAATATCCAAATGTTTAGATATCTCAGGTAAATGTGTATCGATAAAATCAGGCGTTGAAGAAAAAATAACAGTAAATTTTGGAAATTCCCAATTCTTTTCAGAATCGGTAGGTAGTTTTGCAATAGAAAATTAAACGAAAACAAATAATAACTCTTTAAAAACTTATGATTATGAAAAAGTTAGTATTTTTCTTGGTGTGTTTGTTTACAATGCAGGTTGTAGTGGCTGACAATGATAAGCCTGTCACTTTTGAACAACTTCCTCAAGCGGCTCAGAGTTTTGTAAAAAAACATTTTGCAGACCGTAATGTGGCTTTCTCAAAAATGGATAAAGATATATTTGATGTTACTTATGATGTCATGTTTGTTAACGGTGATAAATTGGAATTTGACAAGCAGGGTAACTGGAAAGAGATGAAGTGTAAACATGGTTTGGTGCCTGAAACTGCAGTTCCGGCACAGATTGTAAAATATGTAAAAACAAATTACCCGGAAGCAAAAATCTTGCAAATAGAAAAAGACCGCTATGAATATGAAGTAAGATTATCGAATTTTTGGGATTTGAAGTTTGACTTGAAATTTAATCTGATTGATATGGATCGTGATGACGATTAAAAAAGGAAGATAATTTTAAAGTGGCATGCCTCTATAGTATTAGAAGACATGCCACTTTTTTTAAGGTTGTTTTTAGTATAGTTCTTCGCCGTAAGAGAACAGCCAATCTGCATCTTTTAATAGCGGATGGTGTTTGTCTTTTTCTGAAAGAATTACTTTCTCAGCAGGAATTTTCCAGTCTATGCCAAGAGCAGGATCATCCCAGGCAATAGCTCCTTCACTTTGAGGTGCATAGAAATTATCGCATTTATACTGGAAAATAACTTCATCAGTCAGCACGCTGAATCCATGTGCAAAACCACGTGGTATAAAAAATTGACGGTGGTTTTCTTCTGTCAGTTCTACTGCTACATGCTGTCCGAATGTTGGAGAACCTTTTCGGATGTCAACTGCAACATCAAGTACAGCTCCTTTTACAACGCGGACTAGTTTGCTTTGTGCAAAAGGTGGTTTTTGGAAGTGTAATCCGCGTAAAACACCATAACTCGATTTACTCTCATTGTCTTGTACAAAGCGTACGGTACGTACCTGCGCATTGAAATCTCTTTCGGAAAAAGATTCAAAAAAATATCCTCTGTCGTCCTTAAACAGACGAGGCTCAATGATGACTACCCCGTCGATTGCTGTTTTGATAACGTTCATTTTTCGTATAATCGTTTTTTAATCGTTTAGTCCCAATTCGTCTATTACTTTCAGCAAATACTGACCATATTGGTTCTTTAGCATTGGTTGTGCCAGCTGACGCATCTTCTCAGCGGTGATCCAGCCATGACGCAAAGCTATGCCTTCCAGACATGCTACTTTTAGTCCTTGACGTTTCTCTATTACTTCAATGTAGGTGGATGCTTCGGCTAGTGAATCGTGAGTACCTGTGTCAAGCCATGCAAACCCGCGGCCTAACGTCTGTACTTTCAGTTCTCCGTCGGCAAGGAAGCGTTGGTTTACTGTTGTAATTTCCAGCTCACCACGTGCTGATGGTTTTATATTTTTTGCCACATTTACTACTTTGTTCGGATAGAAATAAAGTCCTGTTACGGCATAATTAGATTTCGGATGTTCTGGCTTTTCTTCAATGGAAAGGCAATTTCCAGCCTCATCAAATTCAGCAACACCGTAACGTTCTGGATCACTTACCCAATAACCAAATACTGTTGCTTTAGCTTCTTCTTCAGCTGTTCGTACAGCTTCTTTCAGCATTGCGGTGAATCCATTTCCATGAAAGATATTGTCACCCAATACTAGGCAGGCAGCATCGTTACCGATAAATTTTTCACCAATAATGAATGCTTGCGCCAGACCATCGGGTGAGGGTTGTTCTGCATATTCAAAATGAACACCGAAATCGCTTCCATCACCTAATAGACGACGGAATCCCGGAAGATCATGTGGAGTAGATATAATAAGTATTTCCCGGATTCCGGCAAGCATCAATACCGAAATGGGATAATATATCATAGGCTTATCAAAAATAGGGAGCAGTTGCTTTGAAACTCCTTTTGTGATGGGGTAAAGGCGAGTGCCTGAACCTCCTGCTAAAACTATACCTTTCATAATTCCTTTGTTGTGTATTTCTATTTCTATGCAAAGTAAAAAGTTTTTCTTATATTGGCAAAGTTTTTGGATATAAACTCATTATATATTGGATTTTCCGTATTTTTGTAAAGCTAATGAATTTATTGCACAAAAAATAAAGTTGAATGAATAAACGACATTATCTGGTAGCAGCCATGTGTCTGATGACGTTGGCGGCATGTACACAGAAAACAGAATTGCCCGAAAACCCAAAAGATAAAGAAGAATACCGAGATAGTCAGGGAAATAGCTGGATTTACAATGCCATGCTGATGCGTTGGGCACTTATGCCTTCTCTGACTAATGGCTTGAGTACCACTCATTATTATTATCCGAAGTCTGGTTCATGGACCGATGCCAATGGTTCTCGGGTGAATCCTCCTTCGGGAGTAAAAGTCAGCCCATCGGGTACAAGTAAATCGAAATCGAGTGGGAATGTATTTGGTACTACCCGCCGCTCATATAGCATTCACGGATAAATCAGGAGCAGATGGAAAGATTCAATATGACCCCTCGTTCTGATTATAGGGAGAAAATTGAAGCTCTTGGGTTCGATTTTCATGGTGATTATTGGCGTGAGGAAGCTTATTACCGTTTTACTCCCGCAGAAATAGAGCGACTTGAAGAGGCGACAAGAGAAGCCTATCGTATGTATTGTGAGGCTGCTGAATACATTATTTCAGAAAAGCCGGATTTTATGGAGCGTATGTTGCAGATACCTGCTGAGGTATGTGAACGCATCTGTGAGTCCTGGAACCGGGATGAATTGAGTTTGTATGGGCGTTTTGATTTTCTGCTTGACGAGAAAGGTGTTCCTCGTATTTTGGAATTTAATGCAGATACGCCTACATCCCTGCTCGAAGCGTCAGTCATTCAGTGGCAGTGGAAAGAAGAATGTTTTCCTGAATGTGACCAATATAACGGTATTCATGAAGGTTTGGTTCAATCGTGGAAAGATATATTCCCTGCGGGAAGCAATATACACTTTGTCGGAGCTCTTGATGATCATGAAGATACTGGAACATTACAATATCTGGCAAGTACAGCTATGGAAGCTGGATATTCTACACGTGTGCTTGACATTAATAGCATGAATTTGCAAAATGGTCTTTTTTATGATCCTTCCGGTGAATGTATTCAGAAATGTTTTAAACTTTATCCTTGGGAATGGATGATAGATGAAAGCCCGGATGGATGTCTGGCTCAGGTTGAGTGGCTGGAACCAATTTGGAAGCTGGTAATGTCGAACAAGGCTATTTTAAGTATACTGTATGAATTGTTTCCTGATTCTCCTTATGTATTACCCTGTTATTTGTCACGTCCACAGCAAGGAGTATTTTGTAAGAAACCAGTTTTCTCGCGCGAAGGGCACAATGTAAGTGTGGTTGATATTCGTCAATGGGAAGAACATGCGCTTCTGAAAGAAACAGAAGGTGATTATAATACGGGAGCTTATGTATATCAGGAATATGTAAAGCCTGTGGCTTATAGCGGACGATATCCTGTCATTGGTTCATGGATAGTGGGCGGAGAGCCTGCCGGAATCGGTATTCGTGAAAACCGAACAGAAATAACCGACAACCTCTCCGAGTTTGTTCCACATATTATTTCATGCCTCTAGCCTTGTAGATGCGTTCCTTTGCATTGTTAATGCTTTGGAACTTTTCCTCGGCAGCCTTGCGAATGTCTTCTCCCAATGTTGCTACACGGTCGGGATGGTGTTTCAGCGCAAGGCGTCGATAGGCAGCACGGACCTCGTCGTCGGTGGCAGTAGGTTCTACTTCCAGAACTTTGTAAGCTTCCTCTAAAGAATTGCCGGACAAGTTCAGCATAGACTCTACCTCTTTGGCTGACAATTGCATAGACTGTGCAACTTCTTTTAAAGCATCTATTTCGGCGGCGCATACATTTCCGTCGCTGCGGGCAATTTGTGCCAGGAAGCTCAGAAGTTGCAAACGTTCTTCATAACTCATGTTGGCAGCAATCTGTGCCCCGCATTCGCGGATAGTATTCTGAAAAGCATAAGGATTGGTTGCTTCCATACGTTTGCGCTGTTCGAATAAGTTAAGTAATATCTGCTCTCCTTCGGCTACAGCGTCTTCGCCAAAATTTGTTCGCAGGAATCGCCGTACAAATTCCATTTCGCTATGCATGATTTTTCCGTCTGCGCGAATGATGTACGAAGCCATGACAAGCAGTGAGAACAAAAAACTATTTCTCTGTCCGGTATATGTTTCATTGCCGGCATCCATATTTTCAGGAGCGTATGCAGCTTTGTCGAACAGTGAACCGATTGCATAACCTGCAAGTGCACCTAGCGGTCCCATAGCCATAAAGCCCATGATGCCGCCAATCCATTTTCCTAATTTCATATTTTCTATCTTTGAGTTTGAGACGGTAAAGTTAGTAAAAACAATGCATATTCTATAAAAGAATGCAGGATGATATTTCGCTGATATGTAGAAAACCTTTACATTTGCAGCATGATGAAACCACAATTATTAATTGGAGCAGCTACTTCAGGTAGTGGAAAAACGACTTTTACGATGGGATTGTTGCGTGCGTTGAAAAAACGTGGCTTACAGGTACAGCCATTTAAATGCGGTCCCGATTATATAGATACACAGTTTCACGCAATAGCATCTGGACGGCCTTCGATAAATCTTGATACTTGGATGATGCATCATCATCACATGCAGCGCATCTATAATTTATATGCAGAAAATGCAGATGTATGCGTGACAGAGGGAGTTATGGGCTTGTTTGATGGTTATAGCCGCGATAAAGGAAGTGCAGCCGAGATAGCAAATCTGCTGAATTTGCCTGTTGTATTGGTTATAAATGCACGGGCAGCAGCTTATTCTGTCGCTCCGATGCTATGGGGATTCAAGCACTTTGCACAAAAAGTGAAGATTGCTGGAGTTATATTTAATCAGGTTTCATCGGCTTCGCATTATGCTTTTTTGAAGGACGCATGTACAGATGCTGGCATTGAAGCTTTAGGTTATATTCCTTTTGCTGATGAGTTGTATATTCCATCGCGTCATTTGGGACTTACGCTTACAAGCAAGTCTTCGATGAATGACGTAGCAGAAAAAATATCCATCCTGATAGAAAAATACGTTGATATAGATAAGCTGATTAGTTTATGTCAGGCTGTATTTCCATGTCCTTATACATTACCTTATGTATCGGAAGAAGGTATAAATGAGGTTTTTCAGCGGAAAATAAGAATCGCAGTGGCCAGAGATGAGGCTTTTTGTTTTACGTATCATGAAAATTTGAAGCAGTTGTCGAAATGGGGGCATATAACATATTTTAGCCCCTGAGAGATAATAAACTTCCAGCTGCTGATCTGGTTTATCTGCCTGGAGGCTATCCGGAATTATATGTTCGTCGTTTACACCATCGTAAAGAGATGATGCAGCAGTTGCGGACTTATGCAGAACGTGGAGGAAAAATATTTGCAGAATGTGGTGGAATGATGTATCTGGCACGTACGCTTACCGTCAAAAAAGGTAAGATATATGATATGGCAGGTATTTTACCCATAGACTGCACGATAGAGCATCCTTCTCTTAATTTAGGCTATCGGGAAATGAAATACAAAGGTGTGTTGCTTCGTGGGCATGAATTCCATTTTTCCATGATAACATCTTCTGACGTTTTGCATTCGGTAGCGCAATTGTACGATGCTTATGGTTCTGAAGTCAACACCCCTTTGTACAGATATAAGAATGTTATAGCCGGATATACTCATTGGTATTGGGGAGAAACAAATCTTATGCAATTATGGGAATAGCTTATAGGTGAATTAGATTTTTCGGATGATACGGGCTGGTACACCTCCCACAATCGTATTTTCGGGAACATCTTTTGTTACTACCGCACCTGCTGCTATTACCGCATTGTCACCTATGGTAACACCTTGTAGAATGGTAGAGTTGGATCCAACCCATACGTTTTTTCCAAGTGTGATAGGGGCAGGATATGTTGTCTGGCGGTCTTCTGGGGCTAAATCCATGATTTAATGTCATTAGTGTCCACTAAAAAATCATAGAAGTTCTTTGAAATAAATTGAAATTCAATTTGTTATAAGTGTTTTGGGAGTCAACGGATTTGAATTTACTTTTGCGGTATTTAATTCAGACCGTTATGCATAAAGACA
>ENA-OQJI01000124-OQJI01000124.1-human-gut-metagenome-genome-assembly--contig:-NODE-124-length-17712-cov-0.984077_pt1 | contig 17712 bp, 21 predicted proteins | sample MGYA00242602_ERZ504768 | MGnify/ENA primary metagenome ERZ504768 (study PRJEB26092, sample SAMD00036368) | human gut metagenome | host: Homo sapiens | study: EMG produced TPA metagenomics assembly of...
TTGCTTTTCGCAATGGAAGCAGGGGACTTACTTAATTCGGTTAAATCACCCGGAAACAGAAGTTTCATCCTGTTTCGGGGTGATTTTCTTTATTTTACTGTATTTTCCGTCTGCATCCACAGTCACGGTATTGACTGTTGCATTGTCGAGAACCATATTGATCATGCGCTCCATCATGATGTTGCGCACTACCGTATCTTCCCCGTAATAGTCATTGGCTGCTTTCAGGAAATCTTCCTGCGACATATTGGCATTGGCTGCCTCATCGTTTAAGATCTGCTGGTAATCCTGGTCATCTGTTGTCCAGCCTTCTGCCTCTTTTACGGCATCCAGAAGAAGGGCACTTTTTGCCATCGTTCCTGCATACGTTGCTTTCTCCTGATTGTAGGTCGCTCTGTCCGCATACTGCTCCAGATAGTCGTCCAGGGAAATGCCGTAATTCTGCAGATAGCTGGTATACCGTTTATCGTAATCCTCCTCGCCGAGAGTGACGTAGGATTTCGGGATTTTTGTGAAGGTACAGCCGTCTGCTACCTGCTTCATCGCATCGTCCTGCAAATTATTTTCCGCTGTCGTCTCATTTGCAGCCTCCAGCTCTGCGCGTTTTCCGGCACGGTATTCCTCCACAGTACTGTAATCTGTATTTTTTGCTACCCATGCATCATCGAGCTCCCATCCGTCAATGTTTTCTGCCGGGCGGGTAAACGCATTTACCGTAACGGTAAACACAACATCTTTTCCTGCCAGATCGGTACTCTGATAGCTGTCAGGGAATTTCAGGTTCAGATCCTTTGTCTCCCCTGTTTTCATTCCAATGACACCATCCTCAAATCCATCGATGAAGGTACCGGATCCGATCACCAAATTGTAGGAATCGCTGCTTCCGCCGTCAAACTCCTTGCCATCAACTTTGCCAACATAGGCAATATCGGCGGTGTCGCCTTTTTGTACGGTGGCATCCGGATCGTCCATGGTGACAGCTGTCTCTGCCATAATGGCCGTCTGTACGTCATCATCCGTTACCTGCTCTACTTTCTTTTCCAGTGTGAGCTTTTTGTAATCTCCAAGCGTTACACACTCTGCAGGATCAACTTCCTCATCGACAACCGGAATCCCGTCTACATCACTCGGGGAAGCGTATTCCTCAGAAGCTGTGCTGTCGGACGATGTGCTGCCTGCGCTCGACGCATCGGATGCTGAGGAAGCGCTTGTGCTGCTTGCGCTTGATACGGAACTGCTGCTTGTTGTATTGTTTTTCCACATCCGCTCACACTGGCTGCTCCCAGTGTCATGAGCAGAAGCATGACTGCTGCTTTTCTTTTCATTCTTGAATTTTCCTCCATACTACGCCGTTCCCGGCGCGTTGTAAATCTCATTTTACCATACTTGTCTGGTAAAAAAAAGGCTGGGGCTCCGATTTTAGAAATTCTTATGATTTTCGACCGTAAAATCGCCTGGATTGCGCTAAAATGTGTTTGCGTTTTGCCGAAATCAATGTTAGAATGTTCATAGACTGGCATTGTATGTTCCGATGCCCACATTATTTTTTGCAGAGGAGGAATAGAGGGATGAAACCCTGGATTATCGTATTAATCGTATTAGCTGTCATCGCTGTCATCCTTGGTCTGCTGTATTACTTCGGTAAAAAAGCACAGACAAAACAGGCCGCACAGCAGGAACAAATGGAGGCCATGAAACAGACTGTCTCCATGTTGATCATAGATAAGAAAAAGCTTCGCATGAAAGATTCCGGACTCCCACAGATGGTCATTGACCAGACACCGAAAATGATGCGTCGCTCAAAACTGCCGATCGTCAAAGCAAAAGTCGGTCCGAGAATCATGACCCTGATCTGCGACGCTGCTATCTTCGATCAGATCCCGGTGAAAAAAGAAGTCAAGGCTACCGTAAGCGGTATCTACATCACCGGCGTTCGCGGCATCCGCGGTTCTTTAGAGCAGCCGGAAAAGAAAAACGGCTTCTGGCAGAAAATGCTCCGCAAGGCACGCGGCGAGGAGAAATAAAATTTCATCTGAAACAAAAAGAAACACGCTTTGCGTGTTTCTTTTTGCTTTCGCGGCAGTCGCCAAGGTCTCGTGCAAGCCCGGACTTTGGCTCGTTGCTCGCGAAAATACCCGAGTTGAATGATTTTCATTCTTCCCGGGTATTTTTTTTATAAATTCAGTTTTCCGCCTTCCCGCGGTCTTACCTCGATATCGATTACGCAGTCCCCCACGTAGCTGTCGTTGATGTCGAGCGCGTATTCTGCCTTCAGTAAAATCTGATCCGGCGTCTCTTTCATTCTGACCTTCGTCGCCGCAACTCCCATGTTGATCATGCCATATGGCGTGTGATAAAACGAAATGTTCTTTTTATCCTCCTCAAAAATCATATGGACATCAATGAGGCCGCGCTTGCGCACCTCGAGGGCGTTTTCCGTAAATTTGATCATGTTGTGCGTCATCATGTCAAAGCCTTCGGTTGCCTCGTCGTAGATCAGAAAGTGATGGCCGTTTTTCTTGTAGTACGAACCCGTCGTCATAACCTCCACCGGTTCTTGTTCGCCGGATTCCTCATCCATCAGATACTGCAGTCCGCGGATGCTGATGAGTACGTCTTTTTCCATCCTTTTCTGGTGTTCCTCTCTCTTTTCTGTATGTCGTTTTTAATAGTTTTCAATCTGTACCTGTTTCGTATCGCTGATCTGCTCCGGCAGAACGGAATGTGCGAAGGCATTGAACCGCTCCACGCCGTCGCTTGCGAAGAACTGGTATTTCTGACGGCCCAGCTCATCGTTTCCCGGATTCTCCAGATCCAGCTCCCGCAGCAGTCTGCGCAGTGCCTGTGAGGTTTCGTATGCCGGGTTGACGAGTGTTACTTTTTCTCCGACTACTTTCCGCAGCAGAGAACGCAGCAGCGGATAGTGGGTGCATCCCATAATCAGCGTGTCGATGTCTTTATCCAGAATCTCTGCCAGATAGCGGCGCGCCACTTCCTCGGTGATCGGATCTTTTGTCCAGCCCTCTTCCACGAGCGGCACGAACAGCGGACACGGTTTTCCGTAAACGGTGATCGCCGGATCTGCCTCGGTAATGAGCTGCTGGTAGAGGCCGCTCTGAATAGTGCTCTCGGTTGCGATGACGCCGACGCGCTTGTTCTGCGTCGTCTCGACTGCCATCTGTGCACCCGGTTTTACCACACCGATGATCGGGAGATCGATCTCTTTTTCGATCGTATCGAGTGCCAGCGCGCTCGCGGTGTTGCAGGCGATGACGATTGCCTTGACCTGCTGGGTTTCCAGAAAGTGTACGATCTGGCGGGAATAACGGATGACGGTATTTTTTCGATTTGGAACCGTACGGCACACGCGCGGTATCTCCAAAATATACGATTCGTTCGTCGGGCAGGTTTCGCATAATCTCACGCACTACGGTCAGTCCGCCGACACCGGAATCAAAGACGCCGATCGGCGCCTGTCTGTCTGCTTTCATACTTTCCTCCATTTTTCATCCGGCATTACTTTTTTGTCATGCCGAATGGGGTTCATTTCTATATTTAATATATCTGAATTTTTTACATTTCTTTTTTCATTTCACGACCCTGGTTAAAATAGGTCGCTGATACATTATTTTAACCCGAATGGAGGAATATTGCAATCATTTCTCTTGAAAGTCTTTCGAAAAATCCGCTTAACGCCAGAAAAACCGGAACGAAATCCGGTCACTTTTCAGGATTTCGCGGTAGGCGGCGTCACTCAACAGATTCTGCAGCGGAATCCGGCTTTTTTCGACTTTTTCTGCACTTTCGCCATCCTCGTTTACGGGGCGCAGGGCATCCGAAAAGCAGATGGACGGGTACAGCATGCACCACCAGTTGTGCCCTTTGGCTCTGCCGATGTTGATCTGAAGAGCGTCGTACGTTCCGGCGGGGAGAATATAATCTGCCTGTTTCTTTTTCCTCAAAACTGGCTTTTCCGTACGTTACGGTGATATCGTCAGTACTGCCTCCTGCGCGCAGCGTCTGAAGGGCGGCGGCACGGATGGAGGGCTCGTTTTCACGCAGGATTTCTTCGGTTTCTGCTTTTGTTTCGGCTCCGTGCAGGATCGTCTGCAGTTCTTCGGCAACGGCATCGCGTACCTGAAGCTTGATCTGCTGGTCGGAGGCGCAGTCGCTGTTGGCTCTTACGTGAAAGCGCACGATCTTTGCAGCGACTTCCTGCTGCAGACGGGACTCGCGGAGAAGATTGGCGGTTCCGGAAAGGATCAGCGCTGCAATGCAGACGGGGAGCCAGCGGCGGCAGAAAATTTGAAATGCCGCCTGGAATTGACTTCTATGCTGGTTCCCAAATGTATTTCGGGGCTGCGCCTGCCTGTCCCTGGATTTCTTCTGTGTCTGATTTTGATTCCGTTTCCGGCTCTGTACTTTTTTCTCATTCATATGCTGCCTCCTGTTTTTTCCAGTTTTGCCGGATTTCAAAACTTTTATACACAGACACTCACTGCCCGCTCCGATATTCCATACACTTTAAACCTTTTACGGCGCTTTCGGAATCCACGGAATGCTCCTTTCGTTTTCCCACGCATAGCACAAGTCCGCCAGTGTCACCGCCTCTTTTCTTTTCACCCGGTTGTCATAAATTCCGCACAGGTACTCACCGACGGACTCCACCTGTTTTCCGTTCTGCTCCATGATATCTTCTGGTTTTTCTGCGTGAAACAGATAGGTACTATGCCCAAGCGCACGGTCCTGTTCCAGGTACTTCAACAGTTCTTCCATCCGTCCCCGGTCACTGAGCAGTGCATCGGAAAATACAATCGCCTGGACGTGTCCGGTGTCGAGATCATATTCCTCTGTGCTGTCGTATTGCTGCGCAATCTCCTCAAACGTCTCCGCTTCAAAGAACAGCGATGCGGGGGTCCTCGTCGGTTCCCTCCTCCTGCTCATCCTTTCCCTGGCCGGTCACCACCGCAAGATTCGCAGGCGCATACCAGGCGCGCCATTTACCGCCAGCCGTCTCCTTTTCTCCGCCGCTCTCACTGACCGCCGTCCCGGTTTCTTCCCCAGTTTCACTGTTTTCCGGCGCAGTCGCCTCTTCCGACACATAATCAAAAGCAACCGCCAGTGGATACAGCCGCTTTTCCGGCTCTACTGCCCCGCAGGATGACAGGAAAATCATACTGCCCAGCGCCAGACACACAAGCCGCAGTTTTTTCATATGCTTCTGGCAGAAGCCGAGCAGCACCGTGATGGCAAGGAAAAACGGAAAGTAACCGTATCGGACCGACCAGCCGCTTTCCGCGCATGACAGCAGCCATATAAAAAGCACTGTACCGATCCGTACATAGAGATTCTGCGGTTTCCACAGTCCCGTCTTCTCTCCGATCAGCGATACGTAAAACAGCAGACTTCCCAGTGTGAACAGCAGTCCCATCAAAAGAAATGCCATCCACAGAATATCAAACCGCTCCAGAAATCCACCCGGCAGGCTCGTTCCTGCCATTAACAGTAAGAGCGGGTCCTGCGCCGCAGCCGTGCCGCGCCGGCCGAAAACGCCGAGCAGCGCCATGCTTCCTGCAATTACAAGAAGCCCCGTTTTCCAGATACTCCGCGTCACCGGAAGAATGACACTCCTGTGCTCTTTCTGCACATGCCCCAGTAAAAACGGCAGCAGCGCAATCGGTGTTCCATTTTCCAGTGTTCTCCACACATTCCACCCAAAAAGTATTCCGTTATCCACAATTTCAACAGACTTTGCTGTCTTCCAGGCATCCTCAAACGAGGAAACATGCATCTGCGGAACCGTCAGCAGAAGCAGAATCAAAATCCCGCCCACAATCCACGGATAGAGTGCTTCCGCCAGCCGTCCTCTTTTCTGTACTTCACTGCCGACACCAAACCCGGCCGCCGCGAGCAGAAACAGTCCGCAGAGCTCCTGCGGTACACCCGCTGTCAGATACGCGGCGGCAAGCTCCGCCATTCTGCGAAGCAGTGTTCCGCCGAGGAAAAGCAGATAACACAGATACATCACTGCCAGAAGGAGTTTCCCAGCCTTTCCCATCACGCTTTCCAGGCGGCAGTAAAGCCCGCCAAGGCGCACGAGATAAATGCACCACACCGCCAGCAGCCCATATCCAACGAAAATCCCTGCCATACCGGGCAGGCCGTCCGATGCGCCGTACGCTGCGAGCTGCCAGAATGCCGGGCAGAGCAGAACGAGCACGATCTGGCGTTCCATCTGGCGCTGTGAAATTCTGTCATTTTCCGAAACATGCGTCACTCTCCCCTTTCCTGTTTTTCTTCCGGCTCCGCAGCTTTTCTGTTTTTCCGCAGCCGCACTCTCTGATCGCGCTTTGTAAAGACCGGCCGCTCCCGCATCTGATGCATCGGCGGCCGCCATACGGAATCCTTCGGCGCATGGTAGCCGCAAGTCCTTTCCCGACGAACGGCATCAGATAGGGAATGCCAAAACTCGTAAGCCCGGCGAGATGACCCGCGAGAAGAAATGTGCCGAGCACCATGCCGAAAATGCCGAGCCATCCGCCGAGCAAAATAAAGCCAAATTTCAGCAGCCGGAACGGTGCGCCGAACTCTTCGTTCGGAATCGCCAGCGAACAGAGCGCCGAAACCGCAACCACAACGACGGTCATCGGGCTCACCAGATTGGCGGAAACCGCCGCATCTCCGATGATCAGTCCGCCCACAATTCCGATCGTCCCGCCAAGCGGCCCCGGCATGCGCACACCGGCCTCGCGGATCAGTTCAAAAGCAAATTCCATCAGAAGAATTTCCAGAATGCCGGGGAACGGAACGCCTTTCCGCGCTTCGGCGAACGCCAGCAGGAGTTTGGTCGGAAGCACCTGCGTGTGAAAGCCCGTGACAGCCAGGTATCCGCCCGAAATCCACAGGGCGAGAAAGACCGCCGCATACCGCAGCAACCGCTCAAATGAGACGATCAGAAAATGATGATACCGGTCCTCACTGACCTTTAAAAAGCTGTCAAATGATGCCGGGAAGAGAATCCCGACCGGGGAATTATCACATAAAAGCAGGATTCTTCCGTCCAGAATCTCCATCGCCGCGCGGTCCGGCCGTTCGGTCGTCTCGAAGCGCGGGAACGGCGATTTCCACTGCGGTTCGCAGAGCTGCTCGACCATGCCGCTGTCAAAAACGCCGTCCACTTCCCAGCCGGCAATCTGCTGTTTTACCTCTTCCAGAAATTTCGGATAAATCAGCTCTTTCTCATACACCAGAGCCAGAACCGTATCAGAACGCGCACCAAAATGTATCTCCTCCACTTTCAGATCGGTGGTCCGCAGACGCTTGCGGACGAGTGCTGTGTTGGTTTTGACGGAATCGGAAAAGCCCTCGTTTGAGCCGCGCAGCACTTTCTCGGACTCGGCTTTCTGGACTCCCATATTTGGATATCCCTTCGAACCGATTTTGACGGCGCAGTCGTAACCGTCCACAAAGAGAACGGCGTTTCCCGCCAGCATCGAGGCAAAGGCATCCTCGAGGGTGTCAAATTCCAGCGTGTCCGAAATTCCGAGCTGATTTTCCGAGAGAACCCCCGGGATATCTGCCTCGGGAACCTCCATCAGACGGTTCAACAGCTTCCCTATCACGGAATCCTTCAACATAACGCAGCTCACCGCCACTTCTACGTAGATCAGCAGCGCACCGGTTCCGCCCGTTTTGCCGAGTTTCATCGGGCGGATCTGAATATCATCGCAATTTTCACACCATGTACGGATCACGCTTTCATTTTCCGCCAGTGTGAGTGAAATCTGCGTCTTCTCTTTTTCCATGCCTGCGTCCCTCCTTCTCCTCCTTTTGAAAGCTTCCGAAAAACCATCTGGAGAAATATACTCTGCAAAATTCCATAAAAAAACATTCTGTCACGATTTTTTTACTCTGTAACAGAATGTTCCTTTTTCGAAATTTTATACGCTTTTATTTTTCTTCTACGCCCGTCATGCTCTGGTGATGTACGGTCTGCATAATACTCTCCTGCTGTCGCTCGATATGCTCGCGGATCATCTTCTGTGCGCCTGCAAGATCCCGATTTTTCATATGTTCATAGAGGGCATCGTGCTCCTCAACCAGGGAACGTCGGGATTTTACATCCTTTAAATATTCAATCCGGTAACGGTACATTTGCTCCCGCAGATTGTTCAGCAGCTGAATCAGGCGCTCGTTGTTCGTCGCCTGATAAATCACATCATGGAATGCCACATCTGCCTGTGCAAGCTTCTGCAGATCATCCGTCTCTGTTGTCTCCAGCATTTGTTCAAAGCTGCGCGATGCCTGATAAAGCTTCTGCAGTTCGCTCTCTGTAATCCGCTGACACGCCAGTTTTACCGCCAGCTCCTCGAGTCCGAGCCGCACCTCCAGCACATCGTTCAGATCTTTTTCCGTGATCTGCGCCACCTGTGCACCCTTTCGCGGCACCATGATTACAAGGCCATCCAATTCCAGCATGCGAATCGCTTCACGGATCGGCGTACGTGAAACGCCAAGCTGATTTGCCAGCCGGATCTCCATCAGCCGTTCACCCGGCTTTAACTCCCCGCGCAGAATCGCCTGGCGCAGTGTGCGGAACACGACATCGCGGAGCGGAAGGTACTGATAATCCTCCATCTGCAGGTCTAACTCATTTTTTGCCATACTTTGTACCTCCCGGTTTTGATACTGTAGTCAGGAATGTCTGTTTCGACAGTCCGCTTATTTTTAACTGATCGCGGGCAAATTCTGCCTTGTCCGGATCGTCGAAAATGCCGAATACGGTCGGGCCGCTGCCGCTCATCATCGCATTGACCGCACCGTTTTTCATCATCTGTGCCTTGATCTCATCGATCACCGGATACGCCGGACACGTCACGGATTCCAGCACATTTCCCATGCGGTCCGTGATGCCGTACAGGTCATGATTTCGGATCGCCTCTACCATGCCGTCGATATCCGGATGCTCCGTCACCTCATCAAGATGCAGGTTTCCATAGACAAATTTCGTCGAAACATTGATGCCCGGTTTTCCGATCAGCACGTAGCACATCGGTACGCCGGGAAGGGATGTCAGCTTTTCGCCGATTCCTTCTGCCAGCGCTGTACCGCGCATCACACAGTACGGAACATCCGCTCCGATCTGCACACCCCGCTCCATCAGCTGGCGTTTTGTCAGACCAAGCTGAAACATGCGGTTAATTCCTACCAGTGCTGCTGCCGCATCCGAGCTTCCGCCCGCCATGCCGGCCGCTACCGGGATAAATTTTGTCAGGTTCATATCGACACCCTGACGGATATCGAATTCATCCATCAGAAGCTTGGCCGCTTTGTATACGAGATTCCGTCATTACACGGAAGGAACAGCAGATTGGTTGTAAGCCTTATTCCGGGTTCTTTGCTCTCCTTTATTTCCAGCTGATCGTACATCTGGATCGTCTGCATTACCATGCGGACTTCATGGTAACCATCCTCTCTTTTTCCGGTCACATCAAGACCAAGATTTATTTTTGCAAGCGCACGCAGTTTCATCGTAGGCACCACCTTCGGTAATGTTTTTTGTATACATAGATATTAATGGATTTTTCTTCTATTTTCAAGCGTTATCTTCTGTTTTTGTACATAATTTTATACAATTCAGTTCAACAGACTTAGAAACGCAGGCGTAAGCGGTGGCTAATGGAAACGAACAAGAGCAAAATAAGAGTTTACGAACCTGTCGAAACTTGCTATAATTTTCATCAGATATCAGGGCAAAAGATCAAAAAGCCGGTGCAAGCTCGCTTGCAAGAGGATTTTTGATCTCTTGACCCCAACATTTTTGCCAGATGCCAGAGCATGTCTGAAAAACTTTCGAATTAGACTGCGAATCTCAGATTACGGAAATGATTTTCAGACATGCTCTAGCTTCTGCGAAGGAAAAGGAAGTAGCTTTTTATGAGTTCACAAAGATCTTATTCATTTTCCCGCCAGGTTCTGGTCAACGGAATCCGCGATGGCATTCCGATCGGGCTTGGCTATTTTGCGGTCTCGTTTTCGCTCGGCATTGCAGCGCGTAAGGCAGGTCTTAGTCCTTTTCAGGGCTTTCTCGCCAGTCTTTTCAACAATGCTTCCGCCGGAGAATACGCTGCCTTTACACTGATTGCCGCCAACGCAGGCTATCTGCAGGTCGCTATCATTACGCTCATCGCCAATGCGCGGTATCTTCTGATGAGCTGTGCGCTTGCCCAGCGTTTTTCACCGGACACGCCGTTTTTCCACCGTTTTCTCATTGGTTACGATGTAACGGATGAACTGTTTGGCATCACAATCGCGCGCCCGGGCTGGCTGAATCCGTATTATACATACGGTGCCATTCTCGTCGCTGCTCCCGCGTGGTCGATCGGCACGGCTCTTGGTATTATTGCCGGAAATCTGCTGCCGCTGCGCGCTGTCAGTGCCTTAAGCGTGGCGCTGTACGGCATGTTCCTTGCAATCATCATTCCCCCGGCGCGAAAGAGCCGTGTGGTAGCGGGTCTTGTTGCCGTCAGCTTTTTCTTAAGCTTTATCTGCAGCTATCTCCCGGGCATCTCCACTCTCTCCGACGGAACCAGAACGATTCTGCTCACCGTTCTGATTTCCTGCGCCGGAGCTATCCTGTTCCCGGTAAAGACAGAGGAGGAAAATGCTGATGTACAATAATTATATCTATATCGCCGTCATGGCTCTGGTTTCCTACACAATCCGGATTCTGCCGCTGACGCTGATTCGGAAGCCGATTAAAAATCAGTTTATTCAGTCGTTTCTGTACTACGTTCCATACGTGACGCTGTCAGTCATGACCTTCCCGGCGATTGTCCATGCAACACAGAGCCCTGTTTCCGGCGCACTCGCGCTTGTCGTCGGCATCGCAGCCGCATGGTTCGGTGCAAGCCTGTTTCAGGTTTCGGTGGCATGCTGTGCCGTGGTGTTTGTGATTGAATTATTTTTGTAATAGAAATGAGCCGCCCTGTGGGAACAATCCTTTTCCCCGGGGCGGCCCGTTTTGTATGTATTACTTTTCTGTTTCTGTTTTTCTGAAATGATAAACGCTGACCGAAGCCGCCGGCAGTGCAATCTGGAAGGAGTCTTTTTCCCGTGCAGGTGCTTTTCCTTCTTTGCAGCGGACTCGGTTCGGATGTCTCGCATCATTGTAGTTCTGCGGATCTTTGGAGTACAGTGTTTTGGCCTCAACAAATTCCGGACACTGTTTGAATTTCAATTCGATTTTCTTTGATTCGCTGTAGCTTGTATTTACGAGGTTGACGTAGATATCATCATTTTTGATCGAAGCAAAGATGCAGACCTCAGGATCTTTGTTCTTTTCCTCAAAGCCAAGCGTATACGCACCCTGATGCACCTGATACATATCGAACACATCGTAGTTTGGTGTCAGAATACAATGCTCACCATCCGTCAGGAACAGGGAATTCAGGACATTGACAGACTGTGCCACACATGCCATGCGCACATCCCCGGTATTGCGGTGGAAGATGTCGAGCGTCAGTGCAGTTGTAACGGCATCACGCATCGTACACTGCTGATACAGCGCCGGGCGCGCATTAAATGCACTGCTGTGCCAGTTGCCCCACTCACCGACAATCAGTTCACATTTTCTCGGTGCCGCCTGGAACGGACCCTCCGGTTTCGGAAGTGCCTCAAGACCAGCGTCTATCAGGCGGCGCTGCTCGTGAATGACATTTTCCAGCTCTTTGCATCCATTGATCACATCATACCACTGTTTCTCATCAAATTTCTTCTCGGTCTGAAGCTGCTTCAGATTCCAGTTGTAAAAATGGAGATCGTAGCCATAGAGAGACGGCATCCGGTATTTTCCCATTTCCTTAAAGAAATCTTTTGTCCACGCAGCACGTTCTTTCGGCTTATTTCCATCCGGGCCGCTGGCGATGCATTTCATGGAAAATGCCTGATCGCCGCCTCCAAACGACGGACAGGAGGAACTGAATTTCCGGTATTCGTTCGCATACATCTGCGGCGTCATTTTTCCACCGCCGTCCCATACTTCATTTCCGATACCCCAGTATTCAATCTCGAACGGTTTTTCATGACCGTTTGTTTTTCGTTCCTGCGAAAGTGCCGTCGGCTCTTTGCGGTTACAGTACTCCATCCACTCTCGCATCTCGGATGGAGAGCCGGTCATCATATTGATATTAAACCATGGCTTCGCGCCGATCATCTCGCAGAATTCCATCATCTCGTGTGTACCGAACTGATTGGGATCCGTCTCGAAAGTACCGAAGTTTTCATTGTATGTAACCGGCCGCTGCTCCCGCGGGCCAATACCATTCCGCCAGTGATACACATCCGCAAAGCATCCGCCCGGCCAGCGGATCACCGGCGGGTGCAGCTTCTGAAATGCATCCACAAGGTCTTTTCGGATTCCATGATAATTCGGAATTTCCGAATCCTCTCCAACCCAGATTCCATCATAAATACAGGAGCCAAGAAACTCGATAAAGTGTCCCTGCAGTTCCGGGTAAATATATTTTTCTCCAGCTAATTTTCGAAACGTAATCTTCTGCATAAAAATCCTCCAAATGAAAGGGTGGTGTGTATTTTTGCTACTTTTCAGTATAGGACACTTTAAAGGAAAATACAATTTATTCTGAAAAGATCTCCGTAAAACTAGGATTTTCTGGTTTTACGGAGATCACAAATTTTTTATGCTCTTTTTTTGCCTGCTCCCCTCGGCGGATTTACCCGTCGAAATTTTAGCGCCCGTTCTGGAGTCGTTTCCGGACAATCTTCATCAAATACAATAGGTTTTTCTTTTGCTGCTTTTAGTTCCCTTAATTCTTCTTCTGAAAAAGCGAGTTCTTTTATCAGGCTTTCTGTCATTTCTTTAGTATTTACCATAATAAAGCCCCCTTTCAAAATTGGTTGCATATCTTGCGGAGATTAATCTTGTCACATCTATTTCTGCCCCATTTTCATTTTTCCGTATTCTTTCCGTATACACTACAAACAAAACATCATCACTTTTTATATTTCCGATCATAATCTCTGTATTACGCTCTATTTGCGCTGTCCCTGCAGATAAATCACCTATGATATCATATCGATCTTCAACATTACTATTTTCCTCATCATAATATTCTATTCGATCATAATCAAAAAATACACGGGCAGCACTTTTAAATGAAATTCCATGTTTTTCTATATTAATTTTATTCTTTTTCTCATCATATTCGAAAATCATTCCACCAAGTGAAAATGTTACAGTTTTGCTATTCTCCAATGATTACCTCCGATTTCAGTATTTTACTGTTTTTATCGTATCATCTTTTCTTTTCTGCGTCAATGCATGATGTTAATTCACAAATTGCAATTCTCTACTTGACATCTGATATTATCAGTGATATATCAATAGTATAATCAGAAAGAAATGCAAGATTTACCAGTTGATAACGCATAAAAAACTATACAGGAGAATTTTCATGGATCAGAAATTATATGACAGTTATGTAAAGATTTTAAAAAACGAGCTTGTTCCGGCGCTTGGCTGTACAGAGCCGATTGCCATTGCATATGCGGCAGCAAAGCACGCGAAGTACTCGGACAGATGCCGGAATCGATCGAGCTTTGCTGCAGTGGAAACATCATCAAAAACGTAAAGGGTGTTAAAGTTCCAAATTCCAACGGTCTGAAGGGCATTGATGTTGCGGCAACGCTTGGCGTCGTCGGAGGCTGTGCCGAACGTGAACTTGAAGTACTTGAAGATGTGACCGAGGCAGATATTGAAAAGACAAAAGAACTGGTACAGCAGGGATTCTGTACCTGTACTTTAAAAGAAGGCGTAGAGAATCTCTACATTGTTGCAAAAGTCATTGCCGGAGAGCACAGCGCGGAGGTAACGATTGTAAACCGTCATACCCTGATTTCACGCATCGTAAAAGATGGTGAGATACTTTATCAGATTGCGGCTCATGAGGATTCCCCTGAATACGTTGATAAAAGTGTGCTGAACGTCAAGGATATTCTTGAATTTGCCGATACTGTGAAGATCGAAGACATCAAAGAAATTCTTGACCGTCAGATCACCATGAACTCTGCCATTTCCGATGAAGGTCTCCGTCATCCATACGGTGCACAGGTTGGCCGCACGCTGCTGAATGAATACGGCAATGACGTAAAAATCCGCGCCCGCGCCCGTGCAGCGGCAGGCTCCGATGCGCGTATGAGCGGCTGCTCTCTTCCGGTCGTCATCAATTCCGGCAGCGGAAACCAGGGCATGACCGTTTCCCTTCCTGTCATTGAGTTTGCAAAAGAATGGAACGTTTCCCAGGAAAAACTGTACCGCGCACTCGTTGTCAGCAACCTGATTGCGGTTCATCAGAAAAAATATATTGGTAGCCTTTTCCGCTACTGCGGTGCCGTCAGCGCAGGCTGCGGCGCAGGAGCTGCCATCACCTATCCTTTCCGGCGGATCGTATGAGGATGTCAGCCTGACCATCGTCAACACCATCGGAAACGTCGGCGGTATCGTCTGCGACGGAGCAAAATCCTCCTGTGCAGCAAAAATCGCATCCGCTGTTGATGCCGCAATTCTGGCTCATTACATGGGCCAGCACCACAGAAGCTTCCAGCCGGGAGAAGGTATCGTGCGGGAAGATGTCGAGGATACGATCAAGAGTATGGGATACATCGGAAGAGTCGGCATGAAAGATACCGATACGGAAATCCTGAATATTATGATCGACCGTGTGGATATTGACGAAGTGTGTAAATAACGAAAGTATTACGATAGACAGCCATCTGGACAAACTTGCACAGATGGCTGTTTTTATATTGCTCTTTCTGTCCATACAAAAACCCGCTGCGACGCCCTCTGTCGAACAAAATTTCCGATAAATTGTGACACACATCTTGTGGAAAGCTTTTTTCAAACAGGCTCTGATTTTGATTAGCAGTCCCTGTCACATCCCATAATTCAATTTCAGTTTCGCAAAAAAGTCTCTCAACGTCAGCTCCGCATTCGGATCATGGTAAACGCGAATTTTGCGGTTCTTTCCGGTGAAGTGATAGCTCATGTCCTCATAGCTGATTTCCGGCGCTTCTACCATTTCATAGAGGTCGGTACGCTGTACCTCTGCCAGCAGCAACCCAACTGTCGGAGAATCGCCGAGACCCCAGATTTCGCCGTGCGGCCATTCCTGGAACTGATAGAAGGTGTTGTTAAAGTCTACCATCTGCTGATACAGATAATTTCCAATTTCTCCACATGGCTGAACATTAAGCTGCAGCTCGGCAAGAGAAACTGTTACTTTCTTGTATACGGTAGACGGAACCTGCCATACCTTCATGCCGGATTTCATCACAACGTTTGCAGCTGCGATATCCTGGCGGAGGTTGAACTCTTCTCCCCCTTCCGGATACGGTGCTCCGCCGATCCAGATGGCGGTCATGCGGTCTGCGATTTCCGGTTTCATCAGAAGTGCGGAGCAACGTCGGTCAGTGCTCCCTGGCAGGCGATGAACATCGGATGCGGATCATCTTTCATGGCTTCTTCGGCGATCAGCTTTGCGCCATCCGACACGGCCGGAGTCTGCTCGTCCTTCATCGGAAATTCCGATCCTTTGCAGACCGGGCATACGCCCTGCCGATCCATCAGATCCAGCACTTTATTGACCTCGTCCATGCTCGCCTGTGCCGTGTGGCCATCGCCATAATCGCGGGAGAACATGTTGAAGTGACACGGAACGATGCCTTTCAGAATAAACATCGGTGTCATCAGGTGATGTGCCAGTGCGAACTGGTCGTCCGCCTCATTTTTGCAGTCTGTGCTGACAATCATACGCACGCGTTTGTTGTCCGGCACGGAAAATGTGTAATTCATTTTTTTCATAGTAAATCCTTTCTGCTGTAAAAGTCAAAAACATACAAAGCAATCCGCCCGAAGACCGCACAGCTTTACGGTTTCCGGGCGGATTTGCCTTAGATCTAATTATACCTAATGTTGATCTTTCGTTAGTTTGCTTCTTTTGCTGCTGCAATCGTATCAAGGTTAGACTGCGGAGTTTCTGTAGCTCCTCCGTTTTCATCCAGCCATTTATCCAGCTGCTCCTGTTTTGCATCCATAACAGTCTGCAGTCCGGCTGCATACAGCGCATCATTCAGTTTCTGGAGTGTTTCTTCTACACCAGCAACTCCGACAGAGCCTGTCTCAAGTGCTGGACGATACGTATTCAGTGCATTCTGCAGAGCTGTGATCTGTGTAGAGTATTCAGAAGAATCCCACATAAATCCGTATGCCGGTGAATACTGTGCCAGTCGTTATGGTGCTGCAGTTTATCCCAGTAATTTGCATCCTTGGAACCATCATTCCATACGTATGTGTTAAACTGATTGCCCATAAACCATCCTGTATTCTGATGATATTTAAAGTTAGAAGCATCTTCACCATCTACATAATAAGCAGTACCATCATCCAAAACTTTATAGTTTACATCCTGAATACCATTCTGCCACAGATTCATAACCTCCGGATCTGTATACAGCGCGGAGATAAACTTAAAGGCCATTTCCGGATCCGCACTGTTGGTTGCGATACCAGTATCATAAAAACTTACGTTTGTAGTTGAATATCCACCTTCTACATCCTGTCCAAAATACATTGCATAGCAGTCTGTTCCTGTAGATGCCTTTGCCTCAACAAGATAGCCCGGTTTAATTGCTGACATATAAGAGAACGTATTTCCGGCTTTCATCATAACTGCAGATCCCTGTGTATCCGTCAACGCATCCGGATAAATGTATCCTGCATCAAACCATTCCGCCAGCTGGGTTACTGCTTCTTTGTAAGTATCGGTTTCAAACTCATTCACTACGGTTGTGGAGTCATGATCAGCCTCCCAGTCCAGAACACCGAACTGATCCGCTAACTCGTCGAAAAATGCAAGACGTCTCATCGGGCTTGCACTTCCCTGCAGATACAGAGGTGTCATTTCCGGATGTGCTTCTTTTACTTTCTTGAAAATTTCAGTTGCAACCGACCAGTCATACACTTTTCCGGTGTATTCATCCTGATTCAGCTCCAAACCATATTCTTCTGCGATACCAAGCTCATCACAGATATCTGCTCTCATAGTCAGACCACCAAGTTCAACCGATTCCTTCTGTGCCGGGAAGCCGAACAGAATACCATTCATGGAACCTACCGTTGCATTTGCCTCACCAAGTACATCCTTAATGGCCTGTCCTTCCGGAGTATCCATATATTGATTCATGTCGACAATACCATTCATTGCAATCCAACTGGAAGCATTGCTGTAATAAATTGGCATAACATCCAGCTCATCACCACCGGAAATCATCAGCTGAATCGTCTGCTGATATTCTGCATACTGCAGTGGAAGAAATTCCACTTCAATATGGTATTTCGGAATCATATATTCATTCAATGCATCCTGTACTGCAGTACGTGCTGCGTCATCCTGCTCGTAGAACTCGACGAAGGCAAATACGAGATGATAAGGATTTTCTTCCGTATACTCACCAAGCTCTGTTTTTGTTACGGAAGCATCTGCCTCGCCAGATGCCGATGCTGTTGATGTTGTTCCAGAAGAGCTCTTGGAAGAGCCGGAAGTGTCTCCACTGTTTCCGCAGCCGACAAGCAGGCCGCCCACCATTGTCGCTGCCAGAAAAGCAGCAAGCATTTTTCTTTTCATATGAAAA
>ENA-OQJI01000127-OQJI01000127.1-human-gut-metagenome-genome-assembly--contig:-NODE-127-length-17561-cov-0.794769_pt1 | contig 17561 bp, 21 predicted proteins | sample MGYA00242602_ERZ504768 | MGnify/ENA primary metagenome ERZ504768 (study PRJEB26092, sample SAMD00036368) | human gut metagenome | host: Homo sapiens | study: EMG produced TPA metagenomics assembly of...
CTGCGCCTGCTCCCGGTTGAGTACATCTGCCCCCGGATGGGCTTCCCCTGTCACGGTCACAGTTCCATCTTTTACCGTCACGGTCAGCGGCTGTCCCTCCAGTACGGCGAACCACGTTCCATCACTGATGCCCATCGTCTCTGCTTTCATGGTCAGCATTGCCTCGATGACGTCTGCAAATTGGAAAATACGGTACATCGCGGAACCGCAGCGCTCTTTTGTGAAGCTTTCGCAGACTTCCGATAACGCTGCTGCTTTTCCGGTCTCATACACCGGAATGGAAATGAAAAGAGAGTCAAGCGCATTTTCTTTTAAATAAGCGGCAAGTGCAGGAACGAAAATCCTGTTCCTCCAGCACTTCTGCTTCCACAACCTGGTTTCCGCCGCAAAGTGCCAGATATCCGATCCGCTCACCGTTTTTCCAGATTGCAATTGCCTGCTCGCCGAACGTTTTCAGGCAGGCTTTCACATCCTCTCTTACCACGTAAAGCGGTTTTTCCTCATTCAGCTTCTTTGCAAAGGCTGCCGCCTCTTCGTCCGCTTCGCCGTTTTCCGGAAACAGCGGCGCAAAGGTGTAAGCGGAGAGTTCCCCGTTTTTCCAGGTATGGCGCACATTTGCCACATCCAGGTAAAACGTGTATTTTTCACTTCCCGGCGTAAAGCCAAAGTAGGCATACCGCTGTCTCTGGCCGTCCAGTGCCAGAAGATCACACGTTCCTTCCAGATCCGTAATCCAATCGCCAAGAAGACGCTTCATGTGGCCTTCGCCCCTTGCCTTTGGATGCACGGAAACGCTTCCCACATATCCTGCGCGGAGCAGCTTACCCCCTGCTGCCATTTGCTGCGGAAGCACCGCAATCTCGGCCCGGAGTCTGCCGTTTTCCGCAACAGCGACGCGGTGGATCCGTGCCATTTCCGGTCCTGCCTGATAAACCCTTGGAATTAACTGCTCAAAGTCGTGCGGACGGTGTGCCATGCTGAACACGTAGTTTGCAAGTTCGATGCAGTCCTCCCACTCTTCCGGCTTTGCAAGTCTGTACTCTGTCATAATGAAAAAACCTCCTGATCCTAAAAACCCTTTTTGTTTTTGCTCTTCTTTTTCTCTATCCTAACGGATTTTTGTCCTTTTGTCACGAAAATTCCGAACAAATTGCAATATTTTTGCTATATCTGGTAAAAAAAGGAAACGCGCCCGGAAATTTTCATTCCAGGCGCGTTTCCCTTTTCTCAATGTTTCCTGTTTTACTGGATTCCTTTTACGGTGTAATCCTGTGCCTCTACGGCTGTTTTCAGCACATCGTCTGATACCGGAGCTGTCAGTGTTACAACGGCTGTTCCTTTTTCATGGCTTACTTCTGCGGATGCAACACCCTCGATTGCCTCAAGTGTTTTCTTCACTCTTGCCTCGCAGTGGCCGCACATCATGCCCTCGATTGTCATGGTTTTTTACCATTCCCCTGTTCTGTTGTCATGTTCAGATCCTCCTTTGGAATTTCGTTTTTTGATTCTTTTATCTTTTGACGCGTCGTGCATCCGAAACAGATTCAGACGCAGGGCGTTTGTCACAACGCAGAAGCTCGAAAGGCTCATCGCCGCCGCACCGAACATCGGGTTCAGCTTCCAGCCGAACAGCGGGATCCATACGCCCGCAGCCAGCGGAATACCGATGATATTGTAAATGAAGGCCCAGAACAAATTCTCGTGAATGTTCCTGAGGGTCGCACGGCTTAAGCGGATCGCTGCCGGTACATCGGAGAGGCGGCTCTTCATCAGGACAACGTCTGCCGCATCGATCGCGATATCGGTTCCTGCTCCGATGGCAATACCGATATCCGCACTGGTCAGAGCCGGTGCATCGTTGATGCCGTCTCCTACCATCGCTACTTTTCCTTTTTCTTTCAGGCGGCTGATGACCGCTTCTTTTCCATCCGGCAGAACGCCTGCGATGACTTCGTCCACACCTGCCTGTGCGCCGATGGCACGCGCGGTGCGCTCATTGTCTCCGGTCAGCATCACGACACGGATTCCCATATTCTGCAGTTCTTTCACCGCACGCGGGCTGTCCTCTTTGATGACATCCGCAACCGCGATCATACCGAGCATCTTTCCGTCTTCACTGAAGAACAGCGGTGTCTTTCCTTCTTCGGAAAGTTTTGCTGCCTGCTCTTCCATCTGTTTCGAGAGAAACGCTTTTTTCGTAATCAGTGCGCGGTTGCCTCCGCAGAGCTCTTTTCCGTTCCGTTTTGCCACAAGGCCGTTTCCAGGAAGCGCAGAGAAATCACTGACTTCTTCGCGGGCCAGGCCTTTTCCTCTGCAAGTGCAAGAATCGCACGGGCCAGCGGATGCTCACTTTTCTGCTCCAGTGCAAAGGCACCTTTTAAAAGCTCCTCCTCACTTACACCGTCCGCCGGGACAAGATCGGTTACCTGCGGCTCTCCGCTTGTGATGGTTCCAGTCTTATCGAGTGCAACGATCTGTGTTTTTCCTGTCTTCTCGAGAGAAACTGCGGTTTTGAACATCGTTCCGTGTTTTGCTCCCATTCCGTTTCCGACCATGATCGCAACCGGTGTTGCAAGGCCGAGCGCACACGGGCAGCTGATAACGAGAACGGAAATACCTCTTGCAAGAGCAAAGCCGACGCTCTCTCCTGCAAACAGCCAGATCACAATCGTAGCAAGTGCAATGCAGATAACGGCCGGCACAAAAATACCGGAAACTTTATCGGCCACTTTGGCGATCGGCGCTTTTGTCGCTGCCGCATCGCTGACCATCTGAATGATCTGGGAGAGTGTTGTGTCTTCTCCGACTCTCGTCGCCTCACAGGTCAGGAAACCGGACTGGTTTAAGGTCGCCGCCGATACGCGGTCGCCGGCCTCTTTATCCACCGGAATACTCTCGCCAGTCAGCGCGGATTCGTTGACGGCACTCGTTCCCTCCAGGACAACGCCGTCCACCGGAATATTTTCGCCCGGGCGGACGATGAAATGATCGCCCTTTTTCACCTGATCAATGCCGACTTCCACTTCTTTTCCGTCTCTTAAGAGAACGGCGGTCTTCGGAGCCAGCTTCATCAGACTCTTTAACGCATCGGTCGTTTTTCCTTTGGAAATCGACTCCAGCATTTTTCCGACGGTAATCAGGGTCAGAATCATGGCTGCGGACTCGAAGTAAAATTCATGCATATAGCTCATGACTGCATCCATGTCCCCCTGTACCTGCGCTCCCGTCATGGCAAACAGGGCGTAGACGCTGTATACAAACGATGCGGTAGAACCAAGCGCTACCAGCGTGTCCATGTTCGGTGCTTTATGCCAGAGGCTCTTGAAACCGCTGATAAAGAATTTCTGGTTGATGACCATGACCGCAATGGTAAGCAGGAGCTGTACCAGTCCCATTGCGATGTGGTTTCCTTCAAAGAATTTCGGCAGCGGCCATCCCCACATCATATGGCCCATGGAGAAATACATGAGCGGAATCAAAAGAAGAACGGAGCTCACCAGACGGCGTTTCATGACCGGTGTTTCCTTGTCTTTCAGCATCTCTTCGTATTCTGCTGTGGAAGCCGACTGTGATGTGCTTCCCTTCTCGCCTTTTTTCGACGCACCGTAGCCTGCATTTTCCACGGCGGCAATAATCTCTGCCGGGGAGGCCGTTCCCTCCACGCCCATGGAATTTGTCAGAAGGCTGACTGCGCAGGATGTGACACCGGGTACCTTTGACACGGCTTTTTCGACACGGGTCTGGCAGGCGGCGCAGCTCATGCCGGTTACATTGTACTGTTCCATCGTATGTCTTCCTTTCTGTAGTTCTGGATTTTCTATTTCATATACCCTAATGGGGTATCTTGTTTTCTTCTACACTATATACCCTGTCCGGGTATTTTTGCAAGTGTTTTTTCAAAAAATTTCCACTTCTCTTCTGCCATCCCCCGCACAATCCGGCCGGACCATCCTCAGAAATCCCTTGACAACCCGGCGCATGTATTTTATATTGAAGCAATCATGGATGATTTTTTCTTCTTCATCCTTCGGAGGTTTTTATGATTACATATGATTATTATCGCATTTTTTACTTCGTAGCACAATATCACAGCTTTACAAAAGCCGCGGAAATTCTGAAAAACAACCAGCCCAACATCACACGGTGCATGAACAATCTGGAAAGTGAGCTTGGCTGCAAACTTTTTATCCGTTCCCACCAGGGTGTCACACTGACAGCGGAGGGCGAAAAGGTGTATGAGCGTGTGGCCGTTGCCTACGAACAGCTCCGCACGGTTGAGGAGGAGCTGGCTCTTGAGCGGTCTCTTGAGAGCGGCCTTATCACAATCGGTGCGAGTGAGACGGCACTTCGTCTGATGCTGCTCTCCCGCCTGGAGCACTTCCACACCCGCTATCCGCACGTCCGCCTGCGCATCTCCAACCACTCGACGCCGCAGGCATCCAGGCGCTCGAAAACGGTCTGGTCGACTTCGCAGTCGTCACAAGCCCGGTGGAAATCCGCAAACCGCTGCACAAGATCCCGATTTTCCCATTCCAGGAAATTCTGATCGGCGGATCGAAATATGCATCCCTTTCCGCAGAGCCGCATCATCTCGGCGAATTGTCAGAATATCCTTTTATCTCGCTTGCCAAAGACACCGGCACGCGGGAGCTGTACGCCGAGTACTTTCTGAATCACAGCCTCGCCTTCCACCCCGATATGGAGGCGGCGACGACGGATCAGATTCTTCCTATGGTCGAGTATAACCTCGGCATCGGATTTTATCCGGAGGAGCTGGCACGCGATGCCTTAAAGAGCCGTACCGTCTGTCGGATTCCGCTCATCGAGGAGGCCCCCAAACGTGAAATCTGTCTTATCATCAACCCGCGGCAGCACCAGAACGCGGCGGCAAAAGAGCTGATCGGGGAGCTTCTGGAACGCGTATAAGATTTTATGAACTTTTGTTTGAAACAGAAAAAGACCCTGCGTACCGGCGGACGGAACATCGCTGCTCCATCCTTCCCGTATACAGGGTCTCTTTTTTTATTTATGCCTGCTGTCTGGAAATCTGCTCTTTTTTATGCGGCATGGCAAAGACCATCGCCGTGTAGGAAAGCATTGCGCCTGTGATGTAGAAGAACATCAGAAATCCGCTCCGGTTCAGCACAGCGATGCGGACGATTCCAATCCAGAAACCGACGTTGGACGCCAGGGAGAACACACGCGCAAACATCATGTTTTTCTCCTCACCCTTTGCCAGGCGGACGATCAGCAGCAGCATGGCCGCTGAAAAGAATAGTGTCATACAGCACTCCAGAAATACTTCCATTTTTTCAGCCTTCTTTCTTCACTCTCTCTTATTTCTCAGCGGTACTTTTCCAGTGACATCAGAAGGAAGCTCACCAGAAGAAGTCCGCAGGAAATCCAGATTACGTGGATTCCATACAGCATGGAGAACACGCCTCCGATTCCGGCGCCGATGGCGAAAGCCAGAATCACGCCGAAATAGTATCCGGCCTGACGGAGCTGTTCTTTTTTCTTATCCCGCAGATACATGGACAGCGCTGCGGTTCCGCTTCGCAGGTTTCCGATGCACATGGTGCTTGCATACGAATAACCGCCGACCTTGCGGAAGGTCTGTACCTGAATCGCGCACGCAAACGATACGAGCATCGCCGCGAGCATATTATAAGAGGACGGAATAAATCCGACGATCGCAAGGATCACAATTTCCGCCGCGAGAAGTACCTGCGCCAGTGCAGCCTCTTTGCATACCGGTAATGCTCCTGGAAATTTTCTGCCAGAAATACACCCATCGCAAAAAAAGAGGATCGGGAATAGATACCGAAGGCCTGCCGTAAAGTTTCCTTCCAGAAAGTTCTGGCTCATCAGCACAACGTTTCCCGTCTGGGCATTTGAGAATACTTCATCTCTGCAATTGTACGTGTAGGCATCCTGAAAACCGCCGGACAGCGCCAGAAACATACTGTTGATAAATGCTTCCGACATCTGATTTTCCGAGAGCAGGCGTCCTACAAGGCTTGCTTTCTTTTCCATACATTTTCCCTTTCTTTCAACAGACGGCCCGGCTTTTTGGTGCCTGCCGTTTTGCTTCCCTTATTATAACCGCCCGCTTTTTGAGATGGAAAAACGGATATCGTATTATGCTCATATATTTTTCATATGACTATATTGATATAAAATTATTTTAATATGATACACCGTAAAAAAGGGAGAAATTTTGTCACTTTGCACAAACAAAATTTCTCCCTTTTTGTAAATTGTCTTTATTTGTTCTAAAATTTTCTTACTTTCTTCCTCTCTGTTTCTCACTCTGCTCGCGGTGGTACTGCAGCGTGTAGAGCTGGTAATATCTTCCCTGCGCTGCTAAAAGCTCCTGATGCGTTCCATGCTCCACGATTTTTCCGTGGGACAGTACGATAATCTCATCCGCATGCTGGATCGTCGAAAGACGGTGCGCTACGATCAGCATCGTTCCGATATTCTTCATCTTTTCCATGGAATCCTGGATCAGAAGCTCGGTTTCGGTGTCGATGTTCGCCGTCGCCTCGTCAAGGATCATGACCGAAGGCTTATGGATAATGGTACGCAGCAAACGAGAGAAGCTGGCGCTGTCCGGCGGAGAAGTTGTTTCCTCTCTCCCGCACCGGCTCGTCGAGGCCGTGATCCAGCTTGTTGATAAACTGGTCAGCATTCACGTAATGGCAGACGTCCATGATCTCCTCATCGGAAATCCCCTCCTCGCGGAGAATAATGTTGCTGCGGATCGTTCCCGAGAACAGGAAGACATCCTGCAGCATCTGGCCGAATTTTTTCCGCAGGGAATCGATCTTGATCTTTCGGATGTCGATGCCGTCGATCAGAATCTCACCCTTCTGGAACTCGTAGTTCCGGCAGATCAGGGAAAGAATCGTCGATTTTCCGGAACCGGTGGAACCCACAAATGCGATTGTCTCTTTCGGGTTGACGTGGAACGAAACGCCTTTTAACACCCACTCGCCCGGGATATAGGAAAACCATACATCGCGGAACTCAATTTCGCCCCTGATGTCGGTAAGCTCGATCGCATCCGGCGCATCCTGCATTTTCGGCTCGAGATCCAGAATCGAGAATACTTTCTCGGCGGATGCAAATGCGGACTGCAGCCAGTTGAACTGCTCCGCCAGGTTCTGGATCGGGTTGAAGAATTTTGAAATATACATGTAAAAGCTGACGATCATACCGCTGGTAAGCGTCTGGCCGAGGAACGACGTTCCCTCCAGATAGCCCTTGCCGCCTAAATACAAAAGGCAGAGCACGGAGCTGATATACAGCATGTAGACGAGCGGACGGAAAATACCAAACACGAAAATCTGCTCCTGCTGTGCGCGGCCGAGTGCGTTGCTCTTGTCGGTAAACTCGCGCATCTTGGCATCCTCGCGGTTGAAGATCTGTGTGATTTTCATACCGGAAAGGTTCTCCGACAGATACGTGTTGATGTCCGTAGTACAGTCTTTTACTTTCCGGTGTGCTCTTCGCGAGAATTTGCGGAAAATAATCGAGAACAGCACGATAAACGGCACGAAGCAGAGCACCATCAGCGTCAGCTCATAGTTCAGAAACAGCATCGCAATCAGAATGCCGATGATCACGAAGAAGTTCTTCAGAAGATTGACCAGAAGGTTGGTGAACATCAGCGAAATCGCGTTCGTATCGTTTGTCGTTCTCGTGACAAGCTTTCCGACCGGAATCTCATTTAACTGCTCGTGGGAAAGGCGCTCGATGTGGACGAACAGATCCTCCCTCATATTGGAAATGATTTTCTGACCCGTCTTCTGCAGAATCACGGCCTGGAAATACGTGCACGCCATCGAGACAAGAAGGATTGCCGCATAGCCCGCTACCCACAGAAACAGGGTATTCAGCGAGAATTTTCCAACGACGAGCTCCTCAATTTTGCCGACGATCAGCGGCGAAATGATATCGTACGCGATCGAAAACAGCATCAGAAAACCAACAACGATAAACTGGCGGTAAAACGGCTTTGCGTAATCCATCAGACGCTGCATGATTTCACTGTCTTTCATGTTCCGCTCAAAGCCGGTTTCTTTTTCTCCATCTTTCACTACAAACGCGGCCACAATCAGCAGGGTGGAAATCACGCCGATGATCGCGCCGACCCAGAGAATCGGATAATAATTGTGCATTTCTACTCCTCCCCCGCTTCCTCTTCAAGTTTCTGCAGATCGACCATCTTGCGGTACGCCGTGCAGGTCCCGGTACAGATCCTCGTGTTTTCCGACTGCATGGACTTCTCCGTCCTCGACGAACACGATCTTGTCCATCTGCTCCACCGTTGAAATCCGGTGTGCGATCAGAATTGTCGTCAGTCCCTCACGTTTTTTGAGATTGTCGAGAATCGTGCGCTCTGTTTTGGTATCGACCGCAGAGACGGAATCGTCGAGAATCAGAATCGGTGCGTGTTTCATCAGCGCACGCGCAATCGAGATTCGCTGCTTCTGTCCGCCGGAAACCGTCACACCGCGCTCGCCAAGAACGGTGCGGTAGCCCTCTTTGAACTCTGCGATATTGTCATGGACATCGGACATCATCGCTGCATCCTCAATGGCCTCCTGGTTTTCGTCATCAAAGGCGAAGGAAATATTGCCGGAAATCGTGTCGGAGAACAGGAAGTTGTCCTGCGGCACGTAGGCACAGCCCTCACGCACAGAGTGGATGGAAACGGTGTTGACATCGTGGTCATCAATGAACAGCGTCCGTCCGGCACGTTGTAGGTGCGGAGCAGCAGATCGACGATGGTCGTTTTCCGGAACCGGTCTTTCCGACGATGCCGACACTCTCGCCCGGCTCAATGGTAAACGATACGTTTTTCAGTCACATCGTACTCCCCGTCCGGATAGCGGAAGGTCAGATTGCGGAACTCGATTTTTCCATGGATGGACGGCAGATCCTGCACACCGCCGCGGTCCTTCACATCGACTTTTGCGTCAAGCAGTTCCGTAATACGGTTTAAGGACGCTTTTCCACGGGATGTCTTCTCGATCAGCATGGAGACCGCCATGATCGGCCATACAACGGCCGAGAAATAGCCGATATACTCGACAAGCTGGCCGGCGTCGAAGCTTCCGCAGTAAACGAGATAGCCGCCGTAGCCTAAGATTACGCAGATGACGGACTCGACGAACAGCGTTACCATAATGTTCAGCAGTGTGGAAATTTTGGTATATTCTACGTTGATGTCCTCGTTCTCGCGGTTCAGTCTGCGGAACATCATCAGCTCTTTCGTCTCTTTGACGAATGCTTTGATGACAGCAAGACCGGAATAGTTTTCCTGCGCGAAATCGGACAGCTCGGAAAAGGCCGCCTGGCGCTCTTCCCACTTTTTCATCAGGTATTTGCCGAGCGTTGTGCCGGCGGCCATCAGAAATGCCATCGGGATCATGGAAAGGCCGGTCAGGAAGTGGTTCATGCGCCACATTTTGATCACGGCAAGCAGGCCTAAAAACAGCGCATCGCAGAACATCAGAATACCGTCGCCGAAGCACTCCTGCACGGTATCGAGATCGTTCGTGTAAAGACTCATCAGGTTTCCGACTTTGTTGACCTGATAATACTCCTGGGACAGCTCCTTGCTGTGCGCGAACATGCAGGTACGAAGATCGGTCACCACGCGGATCGCGGAGCCGAAAAAGCAGACTCGCCACAGGAAACGGCCGACTACCATGACGATAATGGTAATAATCATGGGCCGGCAGACCTGATCCAGCAGAAATTCCATATCAAACACCGCCGCCTGGCCGTTGACCAGAACAGGGTCGCCGTTCATGCCGTTGATGACCATGCGGTACAGCTCCGGTATGAAAAGCTGGAAATAATCTACGAGAATCAGCGCTGCAAGACCGAGAATCAGAATGGGCGCATTCTTCAGGTAGTATTTGTTAATGTACTTTCCAAATATCATATATTTTCTCCCTCTTTTTTGTTTTTTGCCATTGTCTGCTATGATCTTTCTGATCATAACAGTCCTTCCCTTTTCCAAAGCGTTTTCGCCCCGGAATGCCTCCTTTCTTCTCCTGCATTTCACAGCTCCGATGCAATTTTAACAGAGATAAACAGAAGGAACTGGACTTTGAAAAATCCAATTCCTTCTGTTCCAATTCACATTCCTGCTCCAAAAGCGTTCCGCTTCTTCTTTGCAGGACACCGTTGTCCTGTGAATGTTTGTTCTATTTTTTAGTATACGGTTCTTTTTCTCTCCCGTCAAGCATTTCACGCGTTTTCTGTTTTCTTTTTATTTTTGCCGTTTCCGCTTTTTTGCGCAAAATCTGCGCATTCCGGTTAAAACAGCCAAAAGAAGAAGAAGGCTGACGCCAAGTGTGATCCACCACGTTCTGGTCACGGCTGCAATCAGATATCCCACCAGGCAGACACACGCCGTAACGGCCGCATACTGCATCTGCGTCGATACGTGGTTCAGATGGTTACTCTGCGCACCCGCACTTGACATAACCGTCGTATCCGAGATCGGCGAAATATGGTCACCGCAGACCGCCCCTGCCAGGACGGCGGATACCGAGATAATCATCATCTCCAGATTTGTTCCGGCTGCGAACATGCCCGTTGCAATCGGCACAAGAATCGCGAACGTTCCCCAGGAGGTTCCCGTCGAAAAGGAAAGGAACACCGCCACGGCGAACAGCACCACCGGGATAAAAATACTTGCGGATGCATGGTCTCCCACGACGCTTCCGACAAACTGGGCCAGACCCATCGCATCACCGACGCCTTTTAAGGTCCACGCAAAGACGAGAATCGTAACCGCCGGAACCATCAGCTTGAAGCCCTCGGACAGGCTGTCCATAAAGCTCTTGAAGGTGATGACCTTCCGCGGCAGATACAGCGCCATCATAAACAGGATCGTCACGACGGAGGCAAAAATCAGACTCGTTTCTGCATCACATCCTGCGAACGCGGAAATCACATTGTCCGCGCCGCCGAGGAAGCCAGTGTAAACCATCGCTCCAATCGCTGATACAATCAGCACGGCAACTGGGAGCACGAGGTCGATGACTTTTCCGTTCGGATTGACCTCCTGCTCGGAAACCTGCTCAAACTCCTCGCCTCCGGTCGTGAAAAGATCACCTTTGGCGGCATTATCCTCGTGGAGCTTCATCTGACCAAAATCAAAGCCGGTGTAGCAGATGTAAAAGACCATCGCAATTGTAAGGATCGCATACAGGTTATACGGAATTGTCCGCAGAAACAGCTGGAATCCGCTGATTCCCGCATCCGCCGGCACATACGAGTTGACGGCTGCCGCCCAGCTTGAGATCGGCGCGATAATACAGATCGGCGCTGCGGTGGAGTCGATGATGTATGCGAGTTTCGCGCGGGAAACCTTGTGGCTGTCCGTGACCGGGCGCATGACAGAGCCGACTGTCAGACAGTTGAAATAGTCATCCACAAAAATCAGAACACCAAGCCCCCATCGTTGCCAGAAGCGCACTCCGCTTCGTTTTGATCTTCGTCCCCGCCCATTTTCCATACGCCGCCGAGCCGCCGGATTTCGCCATCAGCACGACAACCATGCCAAGCAGGATATCGAAGATCAGAATGTTGATGTTCATGCTGTTCCGTAAAATTTCAAAGAAGCTTGTGAACGCATCCCACGGATGGAAGCCGGTGTACAAAAGGACACCGACTGCCGATCCGATGAACAGGGAACTGTAAACTTCTTTTGTTACAAATGCAAGCAGAATTGCAAGCAGCGGCGGGACGAGTGCCCACCAGGTTCCGATAAACATTGAACCATTCATGTCGTCTGTTTTCCCTTTCTGCTGTTACGTTCGTTTATGCTTCCGGCGTCACAATTTTTCCAGCTACTGCACATGCTGCCGCTGTCTTTGGAGATGCCAGATAAATTTCAACTTTAGAAGTACCCATTCTTCCAAGAAAGTTTCGGTTGTTCGTTGCTACAACACGCTCGCCGTCAGAGAGGATTCCGCCCGCTCTTCCGCAGCACAGACCGCAGCCTGGATGTGTAATCATGGCGCCTGCCTCTGCCAGTGTATCGAGAATGCCCATTTTTGCTTGCCTGCAGATAAATCTTGCGGCTTGCCGGTGTTACGATCAGTTTTACGTAGTCGGCTACTTTTTTGCCTTTTAAAACCTCGCTGCCGCCTGCAGATCCTCGAGACGGCCGTTCGTACAGGAACCGATGAAGACCTGATCGATCGGGGTTCCCTCGAGAACGCTGGTATCACGGATCTTGTCTACCTGGGACGGGCATGCCATCACCGGCACGAAGTCCTCAGCACGGTAAGTGATAGTGCGCAGATATTTCGCATCCTCATCGCCTTTTAAGCTCTTCTGATAGTCATTGAGTTCGATCTCGCAGTATTCTGCGGTCTTCTCATCCGGGGTAAAAAGTGCACATTTGGCACCTGCCTCGATCGCCATGTTGGCAATCGTCATACGGCTTGCCACGGTCATATTTTCTACGGTGTTTCCTGAGAACTCCAGTGCGCGGTACGTTGCGCCGTCTGCACCGAGGTCACCGATCAGACGCAGGATAATGTCTTTTGACATCACATTTTTCGGCAGCTCGCCTTCGATGACAACTTTGATCGTCTCCGGCACTTTGATCCACATCGTACCCGTTCCAAGGATGCTCGCCATCTCTGTGTAGCCGATTCCGGAAGAGAATGCACCGACACAGCCGTATGTCGTCGTGTGGCTGTCGGTTCCGAAAACAACGTCGCCCGGTTTTACGTAACCTGCCTCTGTCATTAACTGATGGCAGATTCCGTCGCTTCTGTGTACGTTTTTCATGCCATATTTCTTTGCAAATTCATCGCCTTTGTGGAAATGTCTCGTATCGTCCACCTGGCTTGCCGGAACGAGGTGGTCGTAGATCAGAACGACTTTATCCGGGTCCCACAGTTTGGTAAAGCCCATCTCCTCGAATTTATCGCCGACAAACGGGATGAAGATATCATGAATCATGACTCTGTCCACGTTGACCGTCACAATGTCGCCCGGTTTTACGTCTTTTCCGGTGTTGTGGCGGATGATTTTTTCAATTACTGTATTGCCCATCGTTTCTTCCTCCCGCTCTTAATCCAATCCGTTGCGCTTGCGCATTGCCTTTACCAGGCCGCCTGCCTGAATGATATCCATCAGGTTCTCCGGCAGAGCTGCGATCGGGTATGTTTTTCCGTTGTAATCAACATGCTCATTCATCTTGACGGTGATGGTGTCGCCCTCTTTGATATCATCGTGCAGATCCGGCTGCTCGATCAGAAGAAGGCCGTTATTGATGGAGTTGCGGAAAAAGATCCGAGCAAAGGATTTCGCGATAACGCAGGAAATGCCGAGCGCCTTGATGATCTCCGGTGCCTGCTCTCTCGAGGAGCCGCAGCCGAAGTTCTTTCCTGCCACGATGATGTCGCCCTTTTCAATCTGTCCGGCCAGTTCCGGGCGGAGCGGGGAAAAGCCGTACTGTTTCATATCGTCAATTGTCTTTAAAGCAAGATACTCGGTCGGGATAATGATATCGGTATCAATATCGTCTCCAAGCACCCATACTTTTCCTGTAAATGCTTCCATATGTTTATTCTCCCAAAAATATTATGTATCTCTCAAAGAAAATGGTCAGATCTGGTCTGCGGTCGCAATCTTTCCGGCAATTGCAGATGAGGTTACGGTTGCGGCAGAGCCCAAGTATACTTTGGAACTTGGATGACCGGCACGGCCCTTGAAGTTACGGGTTCCGGTGCTGATCAGCACTTCGTTCTCGCCGATGACACCCTGGCAGCTTCCCCAGCAGACGCTGCAGTTCGGGTTCATCACAATGGCTCCGGCCTCCATGAAGGTGTCGATGATGCCTTCTTTTAATGCCTGGCGGTAGATCGTCTGGCTTGCCGGAACAACGAGGAAACGGACGCCCTCTGCGACTTTCTTTCCGCGGATGATCTCTGCGCCGACGCGGAGATCTTCGATTCTTCCGTTGTTGCAGGATCCAAGGAATGCTTCATTGATCGGCGTTCCGCAGGTCTCTTCTGCCGGAACAACGCGGTCTACGAAATCCGGTTTTGCAACAACCGGGCGGACTTTGGAAAGGTCAAAGGTGTACTCTCTGACGTATTTTGCGTCCGGATCGCTGTGAAAGATTTCTTTTGGCTCTCTTCCGTGCTCTTTCAGGTACTCGATGGCTTTCTCATCTGCCTCAAAGATACCGGTCTTGGCGCCGGCCTCAACTGCCATGTTGCAAAGTGCCATACGGTCGCTGATGCTTAAAGTCTTTGCACCCTCACCGGTAAACTCCATCACCTGGTAGTTGCATCCGTTTGCGCCGACCTCGCCGATGATGGTGAGGATCAGATCTCTCGCATAAACGCCCTCCGGCAGTTTTCCTACAAGATTGAATTTTACGCTTTCCGGTACGAGTACCCAGGAAGTTCCCGTTACCATGCCGTACAGGAAATCGGTACAGCCGACACCGGTGCCGAATGCGCCGAGTGCTCCGTAAGAGCAGGTATGGCTGTCAGCGCCGAAGATCAGCTCGCCCGGGCGGACGTAATTCTCGATCATCACCTGATGGCATACACCTTTTCCCTCCCAGAAATCAATGCTATTCTCTCTTGCAAAATCACGCATTTTTTTCTGGGATGCCGCTGTTTTCGGGCTGTCGGACGGTACATTGTGGTCAACGATAAAAACCAGCTTTTTCGGATCCGCGATGTGCGGATGGTTTAATTTATTGCGATACATATCAACCGTCAGATGAGTAGTTCCGTCATTGCTCATCAGACGATCCAGTGTTACGGTATGAATATCTCCCGGTTTTACTTCCGGAACGCCGGCTGCAGCGGCGATAATTTTCTCTGCAATTGTCATTCCCATGGTCTTACTCCTCCTCGCGGTTCAAAGAAGCGATCAGGCCTCCCTGATTCAGTATATTCTGCATATATTCCGGCAGTTTGGTGCAGGTGTACGTTTTGCCGTTCACCTCTGCGGTTCCCTCGGACATATGGAGGACCATGGTGTCCCCGTCTTCTACGGCATCCGGCAGGTCTTTACAGACAATCGCCGGCAGACCGATGTTGATGGCGTTGCGGAAAAAGATTCTGGCGAAGGATTTTGCGATGACGGCCTGCACGCCGAGTGCTTTTAAGACGCCTGGTGCCTGCTCTCTTGAAGAACCGCAGCCGAAGTTTTCTCCTCCTACGACAAAATCTCCCGATTTTACTTTTTTTTGCAAAGTCCGGATCTAACGATTCAAACGCATGACCTTTCATCTCATCCAGATTCGGCAGAAGCAGATACTGGGATGCAATGATCTGATCGGTATCAAGGTCATTATGAAATTTTAAAAAATTTTACCCTGTTCCATTTTCTTTCGTTCCTTTTCGCATAAAAATTCTGACGAATCTTATTGTATCACAAAAAATATGGTTTGCAAAAGAGAAAATAGCAAAAAAAGCAGACCGCCGCACCAAAATTCCGGTACGACGGTCTGAAAGTCTGTTTTAGTGGGTAGTTCCCATTGCTTCTTTTACTTCTTCTTTGTTGGTTACGACTACCTCGATGCAGTATTCCAGAGATTTTGCAATCGTTTCCAGCGGCATGCTTGCATGGTGCTTGCTTTTCCGACTACCTGCTCGCATGCGAACGGTACGTGGATGAAGCCTGCGCGGATGTTCGGATATTTCGTTGCGCACAGGTGAAGCACATTGTACATGACACAGTTGCATACGTAGGTGCCTGCGGTGAAGGATACGTGGCACGGAAGGCCGTGTTCGCGGACGTTCTGAACCATTGCTTTGCAACGGTGTTTCGCTTCTGTTCTTTTGTCATATCTGCTGTAAACCTTAACCGTTTCATGCATGCACCTCCGAAATCGTTATCGTTCACACATATGTTGTAACTGTAACCAGCGGTTGGATTCGTCATCCAAAATCCGCCGTTTTCCGCACTGCATCATGAATTCAATTCTACTAAAATGTTCAAAAGATGTCAACCTGTTTCTGATTTTTCTATGAAATTTGCACAATTCTTCCAATAAAAATCAATTTTGCGTCCGTACTATCTGAAAATTTTGTGGAAAATTTCTTTTTCCTCAAAAAGAAAAAGAGGCGTTCACAGCCAGCAGAAACATTTCTTTCCTGCGGACCGTGACAGCCTTTTTGCCGTCTTTCTTTTTCTTATTTCCAGACCGTATCGTAGTTGATCGGTTTATAGAATGCTTTTTCCCGGCTCTCATGATCATCCGGACGGTTGCCGAGAAGCCACATGGTTTTAGTTGCGACTGCCTCCGGGGTCATATCGTATGACTCGAGAATGTTGCACAGGGTTTTCATCTCATGGCCGACTTCATAGACGGTCATATCGCTTCCCTCGTGAGAAACCTGGGTACACATGATGATGAGTTTTTCCGGGTACTTCTGGCAGAGCTCGTAAAACGGCTCCTTGATGCTCGCCGGAATACCGCCGACACCGAAGCTCTCCACAATGATCGCATCGTAGTGCTCAAAAATCGCCGGAAGCAATACCGGGCTGATTCCCGGGATCAGTTTCAAGAGAAAAACGTTATCGCTTAAGTTTTCATAAAAACGAACCGGCTTTTCATACGGCAGCATCGGCAGATACCGCAGAATCCTGCGGTCCTGTATTACCGCAAGGTACGGGAAATCGATGCTGGAAAAGGCATTGTAGCTCTTCGTCCGCACCTTCTTCGCGCGCGTTCCCGCGATGACTTTTCCGTCGAACACAATCTGTACACCCTGGGATGCATCATCACAGGCGTAATAAAAGCTGTCGGACAGGTTTGTCTTTGCATCCGTGATATCCAAATTGATCGGCCGCTGTGCTCCGGTGATGACGATCGGCTTTTCCGAATTCTGAATCATATAGGAAAGCGCCGCCGCGGTGTACGCCATCGTATCAGTTCCGTGCGCGATGACGAAACCGTCGTAATCCTCGTAATGCTCCTTCACCACTTTCACCAGCGTGCTCCAGTTCTCCGGAACCACATTCGAGCTGTCCAGATTAAACGGATTCACCGCCGTAATCTCACAGAGGCCTTCCACCTCCGGAATATAAGACAATAACTCCTCCGGCGTAATCTGCGGAGTCAAACCATTTTCCGTCTTCTTCGAAGCGATTGTGCCGCCGGTTGCGATAAATAAAATCTTTTTCAATGTAAATCACTCCTGTTTTCTCGTTTGGTAACAAGTTTTCTTTATCTTAGCAGACTTTGGGGACGGCGTAAATGATGAATTTGGAAATCGAGAAACCAATCCTTTCCATTGACGCGAAAAATTCCGTTTGCTATACTGAATTTTAGACACAGAAAATCCTTATCTACGAATTTTACATTCAGAAAGCCAGGCTTCCTATGAATCATGAAAATCATCCCGGTCATCCATATCTTTATTCTTTTCTTCTTGTTTTCGGTCTGACGCTGATCTGCGCTCTGCTTGCGGGATCTTCGTATCGATCGGAGCGTGAAAACAGGAAGCTGCCGAACAGCGCAGAATCCAGGAGCTGCAATAAATGAA
>ENA-OQJI01000128-OQJI01000128.1-human-gut-metagenome-genome-assembly--contig:-NODE-128-length-17543-cov-0.787092_pt1 | contig 17543 bp, 19 predicted proteins | sample MGYA00242602_ERZ504768 | MGnify/ENA primary metagenome ERZ504768 (study PRJEB26092, sample SAMD00036368) | human gut metagenome | host: Homo sapiens | study: EMG produced TPA metagenomics assembly of...
GAGCGTGTCGGTGCCGTCCCCCTTTTGCTGTGAGGCGTCCGAGCCGCTAAAGACGGCAGGCCCGCACCGGGGCGGCCGGCGCCAGCTCCGGCGAGCGGACGCTTCTTGTCCTGGTCCTTGGCGGTGAGCTTTTCGATGGCCTTTTTGATAGAAGCGGACGAAACACCCAGGCGCATGAGGATGTCCATGGCCATTCCGTTGCCCTCTTCGACGATACCGATGAGCAGGTGCTCGGTCGACACATAGGTCTGGTTGTTCTCGCGCGCCACACGGAAGGAACGCTCCATCACGCTAATGACGAGCGGCGTAAAGGGCGAGCTTGGCGGCCTCGGTCTCCTCGCTGGGCTCGGGAACGGTGGTCTGGACCTCCTTGAGGGTGTCCATGATGTCGTCGTAGGAGATATCGAGCGAGCGCAGTGCCTCGGCGGCAATGCCCTCGTCCTCCTTAGCGAGCGCGAGCAGCAGATGCTCGGTACCCACTTTATTTGAGTGTAGATCGAGCGCCTCTTGCTTGGCCATGGACATGACCTTGCGCGCGCGATCGGTAAAACGGTCTAACATGCTAGTTCCTCTTAGACGAGCTAGTTTTTTCAAACGCAAAGCGCCGCCCCGCGGCAGCGCTTTGGTCTCTTTACCCATATGGAGTATATGTTAACCGTTGGGACCTTTTCCGCACGGAGCCATACGACAACGTCTACAAAAAAGGAATCGCTCCGGTCTGTTTGGGGGTCTGGTTCTGAGCGTTGCCTAGCAGGCAGGCTCGACGTCCATGCCCTCGGAAATGTTGGCAACCTCCTCGGCAGCGGGAGCACCCGGCATGTGCACGAGCTCCATGTGCGGCTCGGCAAAGACCGTGCCCATGGGGAAGGCGCGACGGAAGACAAACCGGGCAACCGGACCGGCCACCAGCAGGTTCCAGGGCAGGGCCATGATAAAGTTGCGCGGAATGTTGACGAGCCACATCATCGGCAGCGCCTGCAAATTGGCAAGCGGGCCGCCGGGCATATGGAACAGGCCCTCGCAGGCGCCGTAGAGCGACATGATGATGACCATGGGGACGACCATGCAGGAGCTGACGGCGAGCGTCATAGCGAGCGGCGAGCTCTTGCCCGGAGTAACCAGGAACTTGAAGGCGAAGCCTTTGGCTGGCGGGCTGGCGATAAACCAGTCGCAGCACATGGCAAAGACGTAGGCAACGGGGAAGCCAAGCCATGCAGCGGCAACAACCTCGCCGTTGATGGCCCCATGCTGCAGGGCAACGTTGTAGATGCTCATCCAGAGCACCATACAAAAACACATGATAAAGGTGAACAGCAGGCTCTCTCGTTTGTTGATAGGCATAAAGGGCGAAATCCTTTCTGTGTTACGCCGCGGCGCGTGCAAAAAAACGGGCAGGCGAGATGGAGTTACTGGGACTTCATCTCGCCCGCCCGCGGTACGTGCGTCTGCGACTACTTATGTGGTGGAACTACCCTAACACGAACAACACGCGCTTCGTAAGCGTTGAGTTTGTGGAGATGCTCGGCGTATTGGTGCAAAGTAACCTGTCCCCCTTGCACCAATTAGCTGGTGTGGCGCCAGCGGGGATCGGTGAGAGTTCTCGCTACGCTCAGGCCGACGGGAAGGAACGCCACGATGAGCACCGCACGCACAAACCAGCCAAGCATATTAACCGTGTCAAACGTGCACATGTAGTACATCGAGCGATACAGATACAGTCCCGGCACCATGATGACAATCGATGGCACCGTGAGGGCGATGCGCGGGTACGTGAGCTTGATTTCGGCCAGGCTCGCAAGCAGTCCCGACACCAGCGCGCCGATAAACGCCGCCGCCTCGGGAGGCATGCCTGCACTCAGGCCCAGAAAGGGAAACAGCGTCGGCGCATCGACGAGCGTAAGGCGCAAGGTATTAGACACGGCACCGATGAGCCCAGCCGCCGCGGCCATCTTTATCGGACTGTTGAACATAACCGAGAAGCCAAATACACCCCGATAAAGCTCATCAGTATGCGCAAGAGCGTAAGAGCCAACGGTGAGAGGCCGAGCGGGGCGAAGTCATCCGGCGCCAGTCCCACACACTCGGCAACCATCCAGCCTACGAGGGTCGCCATCACAATAATTGACACAGCATACGAAAGACGCTCGATGCCGCTTCGCATATCGAGCTTTGCGATGTCGAGGCCTGCCGTAATGAGGGGAAAGCCGGGGATGACAAAGAGCATGGCGCCGATATAGCCTTCTTGGTGCGACATTGCCCCCGGAATGACCTGGCCAAGGCCGAGCAACGCCAGTAAATACGAGATACAGGCCAGCGCGACGCCAATCGTCAACGCGCTAAACTGGCCGAGGCCCTGCTTGAGGATATGAGAACGGGCAAAGTTGCCGACGCCCGCGCCCACGAACGCACATGCCATCTCAATGGGACCGCCACCAAGTAAAAAGACAAAGGCGCCACAGCGCAGGCCGCCGCAAGGCCCTGTTGCCAAGGCGCGTAATCAGGTTTTGAACTCTCAACGGTCTTGAGCATCTCGTGATACTCATGCACGGTAAACCGGCGCCCATAAGTCTCGATTTCCTTCAGGAAGCTCTCCATCATCCAAATGCGATGAGTGTTGACGCCCGTTGTTGGCAGGCTGACGACCTCGTTAAAGCAGTGGCCGCCTTCGATGCAGGTGCACTCAAACGACAGGAGACTTAAGTCAACGTGGATGGTGACACCGAGTACGGCGGCGACGCGGTTCATGGTATCGCGTACACGCCAGGCACCCGTTCCGCTCGCGAGCATAAGCATACCGGTGCGGCAGATGATGGATGATTTGTCGGTAAGTGGCGCATCGACGGCAAGCTCATCGCCCGCGGTCACGATCTGGCGCCAGTCAGTTTTCATATGGAGCGCGCCGGCACGGACACCGTGGTGCATGGGGGCTCTCGAAGGCAGTGAGTCAAGGCGCGAAGGCTGTGGGGGTTCCGTCGATTCATCCTCAACCTCATCAGCCTCTTCATCGACCAGATCAAAGGAATCAAGCGGCGCTGGCTCGCGACGGTCGATCAGCTCCTCGTCCTCATCATCAAAGTAATTGAACTGATCGAGCATGTCCTCTTCGATCGCGCGCTCGCTCGCATCGTCCATACAGACGCTCCCTTCCTGCCGACTAACTCCCATCCTAGGCAGCGACGGCTAAAGGAAACATAAAAGAGACAACTGTCATGTGAGTCATGTACGCAATAGCCGTTAGGTAGTCGTTGGGGACGTTCTTGAATGGCTAGTCGTTTAAGAACGTCCCTAAGTGCCAACCAAGGCAACGCCGCAGGTAGAGGACGGACAGCGAGCGACGTCCAGGGCGAACAAGTTGGCATGAAAAAGGCAAGACATAGACCTTCTGGTCATGCCTTACCTTTGAATGACAAATTGTCGCCCTGGGCGGCGCGCAGCGTCGAGCCGTTACGCGGTTCGTAGAACCGCGTAACTAGTTAGCACATCTTTGCGCCGGCGGGGATGGAAGCGTCGAGCTGAATCAGATTGAGGCGCTCCTCGCCCTCCTCCTCGTGAATAGCGCTGATCAGCATGCCGCAGCTGGGAATGCCCATCATCTTGCGCGGAGGAAGGTTGGTGATGGCGAGCAGGGTCTTGCCGACCAAGTCCTCGGGCTCATAGTATTCATGGATGCCGGAAAGGATGGTGCGGTCGGTACCGGTACCGTCGTCGAGCGTAAAGTTCAGCAGCTTCTTGGACTTCTTGACGGCTTCGCACGCCTTGACCTTCACGGCGCGGAAATCGCTCTTGGAGAAGGTATCAAAGTCGACAAACTCCTCGAACAGCGGCTCGACGGCGATCTTAGAGTAATCGAGCGTAGGCTTGAGCGATTTGACGAACGGGCTCGAGGCGTTGCCGGCCTCGGCGGCCTTGGCGGCAGCAGCACCGGACTGGAAACCCTTCTCGGGCTTCATGTGCGGGAACAGCAGGACGTCGCGGATGGAGGCCTGGTTGGTGAGCAGCATGACCACGCGGTCGATACCGATGCCGATGCCGCCCGCGGGAGGCATGCCGTACTCGAGGGCGCGCACGTAGTCCTCGTCGTACTCCATGGCCTCGTCGTCACCGCCAGCCTTCTCGGCCATCTGAGCGGCAAAGCGCTCGGCCTGGTCGACCGGGTCGTTGAGCTCGGAGAACGCGTTAGCGTACTCGTGACCGGCGATAACCAGCTCAAAGCGGTGCGTCAGACGCGGGTCGTCCTCAAAACGCTTGGCAAGCGGGCTGACCTCGATGGGGTAATCGCACACGAAGGTCGGGTTGACGATGGTGTCCTCGCCCAGCTCATCGTAAATCTCGGCGATGATCTTGCCAGCAGTCCACTCGGGCTTGATCTCCAGGCCCTTCTCGCGCGCGGCGGCAGCAAGCTCCTCGACCGGCGTGTCGATGGTGACTTTCTTGCCGAGCACGTCAGAGACAATATCAGTCATGGGGCGGCTTGCCCACTCACCGGAAAGATCGATGGTCTGGCCCTGGTACTCGATGGACCTCGGGGTTGCCGATGGCCTTGTTGGCAGCCTTGATGACGCCCTGGGCAAGCGCCTTCATGCCCTCGAGATCGGAGAAGGCACGGTAGGCCTCCATCGTGGTGAACTCGGGGTTGTGGGTGAGGTCCATGCCCTCGTTGCGGAAGATGCGGCCAATCTCGAACACGCGCTCAAAGCCGCCGACGATGCAGCGCTTGAGATGCAGCTCGGTAGCAATGCGCAGATAGCACTCCTGGTCGAGCGCGTTGAAGTGCGTGATGAACGGCTTAGCCGTGGCGCCGCCCTGGATGGTCTGCAGGATGGGGGTCTCGACCTCCATGTAGCCGTCGGACTCCATAAAGCGACGGAAGGTGGAGAGAATCTGCGAACGCTTACGGAACGTCTCGCGAACGTCGTCGTTGGCGATCAGGTCAACATAGCGCTGGCGATAGCGGGTCTCCTTGTCGGAAAGACCGTGGAACTTCTCGGGCAGCGGACGAACGGCCTTGGCAAGCAGGGTCGCGCTCTTAGGGGCAACGGAAAGCTGACCGCGCTGGGTGCGCACAACCACGCCGGTCACGCCCAGGATGTCGCCCAGGTCGAGGGACTTGAGCGTATTCCAGGCAGCCTCGTCCATGTCGTTGATGCGGCAGAATAGCTGAATCTCGGCAGTCGCATCGCGCACGACGATGAACATGATCTTGCCCTGACCGCGCTTGGCGACCACACGGCCGGCGATCTTCACGACGTCCTCGGTGTCCTCGCCATCGGCAAGCTCGGCATACTTAGCCTCGATATCGGCAACGTAGTCCTCAAGCTCAGAGTGCTCGGGATAGGGGTTCTGGCCCGCCTCGACAGGGCGGCGCGCTTGGCCAGGCGGGTGGCGCGCTCGTCGTTGAGCGTCGATGCCTGATCTGCGGCGTTCTGGTTCTCTGCCATAAGTTAGCTCCTCAAACTAAAACGCTCCCCAGGATTCGGTCCCAGGGAGCGAAAACATACCTTTACGCGGGACCGTGGTCTAGCGTGACAAGTCTTGGCGGATGGTGTAGACGCGAGTCTTGCCGGAAGGCGTAACGACCTCGACGGAGTCGCCCTCGCCGTGACCGATGATGGCGTGGCCGACCGGAGACTCGTTGGAAATCTTGTGCTCGAGCGAGTTGGTCTCGGTGGTACCGACGAGCGTGACTTCCATGACCTCACCGTTGGGATCAATCAGAGAAACGGTGGAACCGATGGAGACGGTCAGATCACCTGTGGTGGCAGCAACCTGAGCGTTGGCAAGGATGGCCTGGATCTCGGCAATACGAGCGGCGTTCTGGGCCTGCTTGTCCTTGGCGGCATCGTACTCGGAGTTCTCCGAAAGGTCGCCGAACGCGCGGGCTTCCTTGATGTCCTCGACGATCTCCTTGGCGTAATCGCCCTCACGCCAAGCGAGCTCCTCGACGAGCTTCTGGCGGCCCTCAGCGGTCAGTACGATCTGGCTTGCGTCCATACGGATATCTCCCCAACTCTGATCAAACAATCAACTGTCAACAAAACGAAAAAGACCGGCTAGCCTGCGGGCAAGCCGGTCAGGTGCTCACCCCAAAGGGATGGGACTACTCTGCGTCCGCGTCGCTGTCCTCTGCCTGCTTCTTCTTGGCAGCAGCGAGCTTGGCCTCGAGCTCAGCGATCTCCTTGTCCTCCTCGGACTGCTCGACCACGACCTCCTCGGCCTGCTTGGTCTCGGCCTTATCGTCGCCCTCCATACCCTCGCGGATATTCTTGACGGTAGAGCCGAGGGACTTGCCGAGCTTCGGCAGGTTCTTGGGCCCGAAGATAATCAGGACAACGACGAGAATAATGATGAGCTCAGGAGCCCTCAGTCCAAACATGTAGACCTCCACAATACAGCGAGACAAGCTCGAATGAGTATACCGCGGGTATCGCGGTATCACAACAATAGCTAAAAGGAAGCCGCAAGAAGCGGTCCCTCCTCATGCTCTGGTCGGGTTGACTGGATTTGAACCAGCGACCCCTGCGTCCCGAACGCAGTGCTCTACCAAACTGAGCCACAACCCGTTAGCTCGACTATAGTAACAAAGATTTCCGTCGTGTGCTAGAGAAATTTTTACTTCTTTGGCACTTCGACGCGAACCGTGTTGGGAATGAACTGCGTCGCGCAGGACCACCAGCCGTTTTGCTGGGCAGCGTCGGCAAGCCTTTCGGCCATGGCGGCGGTGCCGCAAATGGCAAACGAGCAGGCACCCGATCCGCACACATCTACAGCAACGGTGCCGTCCTGTTTACGCAGCCAATCGAGAACCGTTTGAATCTGCGGCTCCATCTGTGCGGAAATGACACCCAAGTTGTTATGGATGAGTGCATATGCCGTCTCGGCATCACCAGCACGCAAGGCAGAAGCTATCGCGCCGGGCTCGTCCGCAGGCACCGGGGCCTCGTCAAAACGTCGATAGGCTTCAATTGTCGAAACACTTGCCTCGCGCGGCTTGACCAACACGACGGGCGTTGCGGGCAGCGCGGGGTACTCAGTTGCCAGCACGTCTCCCCCACCTACGTAGAACGCAGGGCTCGCGTGCAAAAAGAACGGGACGTCAGCACCAATGCCGCGCGCGATGTCGTCGAGCACGGGGTCGGTGCGATCAATTCCCCAGAGCTCCGCCAAGGCGACAATGACCGCGGCCGCATCCGTCGAGGGGCCGCCCAAGCCGGCGCACAATGGAATGCGCTTCTCAATCGTCACGCAGATGTTTGCCTCGCGACCATAATGCTCGGCCATAGCAATCGCAGCCCGATACGCCGTATTCTTTTGCATGGGAAAATCTGATGCTGGAACCGTCTGGACAGTCAGCGCCTGCGCCGGCGTGACCGTCACGGTATCGGAAAGACTGACGGCTGCCATCAGGGAATCGACCCTGTGGTAGCCGCGGTCATCGCGCTCGGTATGAACCCCCAGGTAGAGGTTAATCTTTGCCGGCGCGGAAAGGGTCAGGGACCAATCGGTCACCGCTAGTGCTCCTCGAGCTGATTGCCGAGCGGGGTAAAAAATGTGCTCGCCGCTCTCGGGGTCGAACAGCTCGACCTGACCGGTGAGGACATCGATGTACTGGTAGGACTGACGCGACTTGCGGCCACGACGCTCGTCAACCTCGACGATAAAGACGGCGGGGTGCACGCTCTTGATGGTGCCCATGCGCTCGACGACGCGGGTGCGGCCCATGTTGGCCTTCACCTTAACGCGATCGCCCACCATATCGGTCAGCTTCTCGTGGATGTCGTCGACGTGATTGACTTCCATCTCTTCCATGAACAGGGCCTCCAGAAGGTGCAATTCAAAAAGGGGATAATACCCCTAAGATAGACAAAACTCTAATACTATAGCACCCTGCTGCCGTCATACGCAAGTAGCTTAAAAAGCCCGGTCCCAAATTGACTACTTACAGACTATCGGTGTCCAAGACGATGGTGAACGGACCGTCGTTGACAAGATCGACTTTCATATCGGCGCCGAAGATGCCATGTGCTACTTGCTCGACGTCCTCGCGCACAAGCGTCAAGAAGTACTCGTAGAGCTCGTTGGCGACATCGGGGGCGCCGGCATCCGTAAACGACGGACGGCGGCCGTGGCGGCAGTCGGCAAACAGCGTGAACTGCGACACCACGAGCACCTCGCCGTCGACATCGGCAAGTGCCAGGTTGGTCTTGCCGTTCTCGTCCTCGTTGATACGCAGCCCGCGGAGCTTGCCCCACAGCTTGTCGGCCTCGGCACGCGTACGCCATGGCCCACACCCAGCAGCACCAGGTAGCCGCGTCCAATGCGGCCCACGCACTCGCCGTCGACCGTCACGCCGGCGTTGAGCACGCGCTGCACCACCGCACGCACGGTCTACTCCTCGCCCGTTAGCTTGGCGGACAGATGCTCGAGCGCGTGGAAACGATGGCTGATGGCGTTCTTCTCGTCCGCCGTCAGCTCGGCCATGGTCTTGCCCGGCGTGTCGACCGGCAGGAACAGCGGGTCGTAGCCAAAACCATGGTCGCCGCGGCCCTCGTGCGCGATAACGCCCTCGCAGGCGCCCTCGCCATAGGTAACCAGACCATCCGTGTCGATGAGCGCAACGACGCTCATAAAGCGCGCGGTGCGATCCTCGTCCGCCCACGCCTTCCAGGTTAACGAGCAGCTTTGCATTGTTGGCGGCATCGTCGCCGTGCACGCCCGCATAGCGCGCACTATACACACCGGGCTCGCCGTCCAGCGCGTCGACGACCAGGCCGGAATCGTCGGCGATGGCCATAAGCCCCGTCTCCTCAACCGCAGCCTGCGCCTTGATGATGGCGTTCTCCAAAAACGTCGTGCCGTTTTCCTCGGGGTCCTCAAAATCGCCCAGCTGGCCGAGCGCCACAAAGCGCACCTCGGGCATGACCTTGCCCAAAATGGCCTCGATCTCGGTGAGCTTATGGGCGTTGCCCGTTGCCACGACGATGGTCGCCGCCGGGTCGAGAGTGTCAATGTCGATCTTCTCAAGTGCCATGAGTGGCCTCCTTGTCTCTATAGCAATGCCGCGCCGAGGGCGACGAGGGCCTCTGCCTCTCCCCTCTCAATCAACGGCAGTCTTGTGTCTAGACGTCTCCGCAGATAAAACCTACCAAAATAAACCCGTCCCTTTTGGCAGGTTAGGCGATGGCTTGGCGCTGAAGCTCGATGAGCTCGGCGATACCCTTGTCGCCCAGGTCGAGCAGGGCGTTGAGGCGTTTGCGGTCAAAGGGCGCCTGCTCGCCGGTGCCCTGGAGCTCGATCATCTCGCCGGTGTCGGTGGCGACGAGGTTCATGTCGACCTCGGCATGGCTGTCCTCCGAATAATCGAGGTCAAGCAGAGTATTGCCGTCGACAACGCCCATGGAGATGGCAGCCACCTGGCCGATAAGCGGGATGCGTTCGATCTTGCCCGCCTCGACCCACATGGCGAGGGCGTCGTGCAGCGCCACCCAGGCGCCGGTGATGCTCGCTGTACGCGTGCCGCCATCGGCTGAATCACATCGCAGTCGACGGTGACGGTGTACTCGCCGAGCGCCTTCATGTTGACGACGGTACGCAGGCTGCGGCCAATGAGGCGCTCGATCTCCATGGAGCGACCCTTGCGGTTGGCGTGTTCGCGCTTGCAGCGCTTGCCGGTCGACGCCGGCAGCATGGCGTATTCCGCGGTCACCCAGCCGGCCTTAGCTCCCTTTCGCCAGCCCGGCACGCCCTCCTCGATAGTGGCGGCGCACAGCACGCGCGTGTCACCGAACTCGGCCAAACACGAGCCGTGGGCGTGCTTCATGACGCCGCGAGTCAGTTTGATGGGGCGCAGCTCATCGGCGGCGCGGCCGTTGGCGCGGTTGACCTGCATATACTCCATGGAAAAATCCTTTCGGCAAAAGGTGAACGTGAGCCTTTGGTCGGCGACCCTATATCTATTTCAGTTCGTCGATATCGATATGCTCAATGCTCTTGAGCGGCTGACCAAAGATAAAGCTGCCCGCCACCGCAAACTCGGCAATGTTATCAGCCGTCGTGGCAAAACGATGCTGCGGCTCGGCGGCGTCGCCCGCCAGCTGCTCGCGGCGCGTGAGGATATCGGTCAGCTCGCGCGTGGTCTCCTCGGCGGAACTCACGACGCGCACCCCAGGCCCCAGCGCATGCCGGATAGGTCCCACCAACAGCGGGAAATGCGTACAGCCGAGCACCACGGTATCGATACCGTGGTCGCGCAGCGGCTCAACCGTGGCACCCACCAGCGCACGCACGGCAGGCGTATCGAAGATGTCCTCGTTCTCAAGCCACTGTTCCTGCAGATGTGCGCCCGAGGCGAGCTCGTGTTCGACAACCTCGACAAAGCTCGAGGCAGGACAGCCGTATACATCGACGCCGGCATCTAGATCCTGAATGGCGCGCGTGTAGGCGCCCGAGCGAATAGTGAGGTTGGTAGCGAGCACGCCCACGCGACGCGTACGCGTGCTGTTGATTGCTGCACGGGCACCCGGCGCGATCACGCCGATCACGGGAACGTCGAGCACCTGCTGGGCCAAACGCAAGGCCGCAGCGGTCGCCGTGTTGCAGGCGATGACCATAATCTTGACGTCGTGCTTCGACAGCCAACGGCCCGCCTGCAACGCAAACGAGCGCACCTCATCCTCGGTGCGGGTGCCGTAGGGGCAGCGCTTGGTGTCGCCAAAGTAGTAGACGGACTCGTGCGGCAGCGCCGTCGCAATCGCGCGCGCAACCGTCAGACCGCCCAAACCAGAATCGAACACGCCAATCGGGCGCGTGTCGCCTGCCGGATTCTCGATATCGGACATTACCTCACCAGTCTCTCTCGAAAAGACATGTCCAAGTGCGGCGACGCCGCGCTACGAACGCGCCGCGACCAGCAGCTCTGCCGTCGCCGCCCAACCGTCGACAATTTTGCCGCGCGTAACGAAAGCGTTCTCGCAAGCAGCCAGGAACTCGGGCGCGCCGGCGCTCGTCAGGCCATTCTCGACCAGGCAGAACGTGCCCACGTGATCGGCCATGTAGAAGTCGGACTCGGAATCGCCGAGCGCGAGCGTCTCCTCGCGCTCGATCCCCAGGTGCTCGCAGAAGCGCGCGATGGCAACGCCCTTGTTGAGACCCGCGGGGTTGATGTTGAATGCGCGACCGTCCTCGACGCGATCGAGCTCGAGCGTCGTCGGCTTGGACAGGTGAGTCAGATGGCCGTTGCAAGCCCAGATCAGACCGCAGCCGGCCTCGTCCAGGATGGCCTGAACCTCATCGTCGGGCACATCGCCGCGCATGCCGACGGTGACCTCACGGTATTTGTAGCCGGTCGACATGTCGTTGTGATACTCGATCTTGTGCGGCCAGCGGGGCGAGGATCTTCTCGCACACGCCGGTCTGCTCGATCACCTGGTGCGGCGTGAGGCCGCAAGAGGAGTCGTAGGGCATGTCGCCGGTCAGATACTCCCAATCGTTGGCTTTGAGGTCGTACATGACCAGGCCGCCCATCTCGCCGATGTAGGAGTTGAGACCGAGCACGCGCGCGTCCTCGTGGATCATGGTACGGTTGCGGCCCGAGGTGGGAACCACCTGAATACCAGCGCGAGCGAGCGCCACGACGGCCTCGACGAGTTTGGTCGAGGGGTTGCCGTCGTTGTCGCGTAGCACGCACGAGCCGGGTGCGAGCATCGTGGCATCCAGGTCGGTAAAGACGTACTTGACCTTGGCCAAGCGCTCGCGCATCTCGCCCGAAAGCTCGGCAACGGTCGGCAGGGTGTTGTGGGACATGGTTACTCCGTTTACGTAGAAGGGTTTGGACTTGGACGGCATGTTTTGATTGAGGGAACACGCTTATGGCGACAGCGCACTCAGGGCGCCGCCGCCATCATGGTTCATTAGTCAAACTGGGTAACATCGATCAGGCGATTGGCCAACGAAAGGTCGCTCTCGATGGGCACGAACTCGTCGCCCACGTGCATGAGCTCCTCGTCACCCTTTGCCAGCAGCAAGACAATGGTGGGAGCATCAGGGTTGACGTACTCCTCGCGCGCCGCCTTGAACGCCGCATGCACAGCGGCTTCGCGGTCGAGGATGATCTTGTTCGGCGTATCGTCGGGAACATGCTCGGCAAGCTCGCGACAGACCTTCATCGGGTCCTCGTGAGCTGGATCCTCGTTCGTAAAGATCATCAGGTCGGAATACGGTGCGGCCTCGCGCGGAAGCTGCTCGCGGCGCTCCTGCGCCTTGCCGCCGGCGGCGCCAAACAGCGCAATGACGGGGCTAGCGGGAAACGCGCGCTTGACCGACGAGAAAAGCGAACGGAACGAAAGCTGGTTGTGCGCATAGTCGACGACGCAGATCACGCGGCCGTCCTTCGACTCCACGACCTCCATACGGCCCGGCACACGCAGTTTGGAGAGGCCCTTCTTGATAGCCTCGATACCGATGCCGATCTCGCGCGCAGCGGCGATAGCGACCAGCGCGTTCTCCACGTTAAAGTCGCCCGCGATGCCCAGCAGGACCTTCTCCCCCGTCTCGGACTCGTCGGCACACAGGCCATGCAAGTTGAACTCGATGCTAAAGCCGACCATGCTTACGTCGCTTGCCCACAGGCTCGCCTCGGGATGCTCGACCCCAACGGTCACCAAGCGATCGGCCGTCGACGCTGCCTCTAGCACACGGTCAACCTCTTCGGTGCCCAGATTCACCACGGCGGTCTTTGCCTGGTCAAAGATCCTGAGTTTGCTCTCAAAATAATCCTCAAACGTGGGGTGTTCGATCGGCGAGATGTGGTCGCGGCCGATGTTGAGGAAGCACGCCACGTCAAACGGCAGATTCTCGACGCGTTGGTACTTGAGCGCTTGGCTCGAAACCTCCATGACCATGGACTGGCGACCGGACGTGCGGCAGTTGGCGATATGGCGCCAGACCTCGGGGGCCTCGGGCGTAGTATTGGTGCTCTCGTAGCACTCGATGCCATCGTCGGTACTCACCGAGCCGATCATGCCGCAGGACTCGCCCGCCGCTTTGATAATCGACTGGAGCATAAAAGCGGCCGTGGTCTTTCCCTTGGTACCGGTGATACCCACGATCTTGACGTCGTGGTCGGGACGGTCGTAGACCTCCGGCGGCAACAGGGCCATGGCCGTGCGAACGCTATCAACAACCAGCATCGCAGCACCGCTCTCCTGCGCCAGCGGCTCCAGAGACTCGACCAGTGACTCCTCGCACACAAATGCGACGGCGCCCGCATCGAGCGCCATGCTCAAAAACGCGGGCTTAAAGGCAGCACCTTTGCAGAAGAACACGTCACCTGCCGAGACCGCGCGCGAATCAAACGAGCAGCCGGTCACGGCACGCTCGTCAACCTGCTCTGATGCGCGCAGCTCGCCGCACACATCGAGAAGCTTGGCAAGCGTATCGACCGTGGTCACGGTCGCGGAATCCGAATGGTGCATCTTTCACCTTTCTCAGCCATTTGGCAGGGACGGTTTTATAGTAACTGAAACGCACCCACGCAAAAACGGCTCCCGGAGGAGCGTTACGCGCAGGCGTTCGTCAGCCGAGGCTAGGCAGCCCGAACAGCGGGCTGGTCCTCGTCGATAAAGAAGCGCTTGTACCACACCAAGAACACGAGCGGCGTATAGATCTTGCGCTGGAAATCGCCCTTGCCCGCAAAGTGCAGATCGAGCAGGTGCATGAGTTCGTCGGTATTGAAGAACTCGCTTGCCCACGGCGCGGTGAAGTACTCCTTGACATAGTCGTACCACTTTTGCTCGCGCAGCCAGTAGACAATCGGCACCGGGAAGCCCACCTTGGGACGGGTGGCCCACTCATCGGGCAGCGACTTGTTGGCAGCGTGGCGGAGTACCTGTTTGTTGCCGTTCTCGTTGATGCGGTAGCGGTCGGGAATGTGCTCGGCGAACTCCATGACTTTGCGGTCCAGGAAGGGCACGCGCAGCTCCAGTGAGTGTGCCATGCACATCTTGTCGGCCTTGAGCAGAATGTCGCCCGGGAGCCACATGTTCATGTCCAGGTACTGCTTCTTGACCAGTTCGGGCTGACCCTTCACGCGTGCGTAGATGGGTGCAGCGAGCTCAAAGGCGCCGTCGCCGGTGTTGTACTCGGGCTTGAGCACGCCGTCGACCTCGCGCTCCGGCCATACCAAAGCCTGTCCCAGGAACGACTTCTCGGGAATCTCGGCACCCTTGACCAGGAAGTTATGTCCCTTGAAGTACGGCATATGCAGCGCCAGGTTACCGAGCGCGCGACGGATGGGCAGCGGCACCATCTTTTTGTACTTGCGCACCGGGACCGTATCCTCGTAGTAGGCGTAGCCGCCAAAGAGTTCGTCGGCGCCTTCGCCCGAAAGCACCACGGTGACGTCCTTGCGGGCCATCTCGGCCAAGAACCACAGCGGCACGGAAGACAGGTTGGACTGCGGCTCGTCCATGTGATACTGGATATCCTCAAGCGCACCGAAGAACTCGTCGGCGGTAATCATCTTGCGAACGTTCTCGACGCCGAGCTTATCGGAAAGCTCCTTGGCGTAGTTGGTCTCGTTGAAGTTCTTGTAGTCAAAGCCCACCGAGAAGGTCTTGTCGGGCATAAGGCAAGCGGCGATGTAGCTGGAGTCGACGCCACCGGAGAGGAACGACGCGACCTTGACGTCGGCGATGCGATGGGCCTCGACGCTCTCGTGCACGACCTCGTCCAGCTCGTCGACATACTCTTCGAACGGCTTCTCGACGGCAGAGTAATCGCAATCCCAGTAGCGCTCGATGTTCATCTTGCCGGTCGGGATATCGACGGTAAAGTAGTGCGCCGGCGGCAGCTTGTAGACGCCCTCGAAGAAGGTCTCCTCGGTTGCCGAATACTGCAGCGTCATGTACGGACGCAGGGCCTTTTTGTTGACCGCCTTGTGGAAGTGCGGGTAGTCTAGGAAGCTCTTGATCTCGGAGCCAAAGAGCACGCCCGGAGCGCCGTCGCCCGCATCGGCCATGGGATAGTAGTAAAGCGGCTTGATGCCAAAGATGTCACGGGGGGGGCGCCAAAAAGCTTGTTCTTCTTTTTGTCCCAGATGACGAAGGCGTACATACCGCGCAGGCGATCGAGGACGGCCTCGCCCCACTCCTCGTAGCCGTGCAGGAGACTCTCGGTGTCGGCGCCGCAATGGAACTTGTAGCCCTTGGCCTCGAGCTCGGAACGGAGTTCTTGGAAGTTGTAGATCTCACCGTTGAAGACAATGACGACGCTACCGTCCTCGTTGGCCATAGGTTGGGCGCCAGGCCTCGGTCAGGTCGAGGATCGACAGGCGGCGGAAGCCGAGGGCAACGCGGCCTCGATAAAACTGACCGCCCATGTCGGGACCGCGATGGACGATGCGGTCCATCATCTTGGTGAGCACCTCGGATTGGTTATCCGTCCCACCGACAAAACCGACAAAACCGCACATATACTATCCCCTCTGCTGTTGCTGGGCATCAAATCGAATCAGTAGCTTTTGAGTATACCCGAGGGCGTAAAGAGGGGCGGAATGTTCAGGCAATCTCAACTGAATCAGCTCCGCTGTGACACGCGCGAGTTACCTTTAATGGATATGAGGTGAATGAGGCCGATTGTTTTGCTATACTCTCTCCGCACGGGCGATTGGCGCAACGGTTAGCGCAGGTGCTTTACACGCACAAGGCTGGGGGTTCGAATCCCTCATCGCCCACCACTGAATTGTTAGGCCTCCAGCGATGGAGGCCTTTCTTTTTGTGCCCGGTGCATGGGATTCGAACCCGCCAGCACGTCTGTCACAAAGGCCGTGGTCAAAAAATGGCAAAAATGAGTACTGCTACTTTGCTTGCAACATATAAAAAGATAGCGTTTGCTTAAGTTACGCAACATATGTCCATTATAAGGACTAACAGTTAGATCACAATCGTGCATTCATCGCCATTTCGACTTGATATCTGGCCTTATTAGTCCAAAATTGCTGCTACCAAATCGGTAACAGTACTCATATTTGATGTTTTTTGACCAGCAGGTCTCCCTGCCTTAGCAAATCTAAGGCAAAACGGGTTCCAGACCGCTGAATCATGCCGCATAGGGCACGTCCGCAGTCCGGAACCCGGTCCAAATTGAGTTATTGCGCCGCGTTAGCCCAAGACGCCCGACAGGATCTCGATCAGGCTGTCCACGTCGGCTTCCTCGCAGACGAGCGGCGGCAGGAAACGCAGCGTATGCGCACCCGTAGCGTTGATCACGGCACCGGCGGCCAGCGCGCGGGCAACAACATCATGCGCGTCGCCCGCGGCATCATCCAAATCACAGCCGAGCATCAAGCCGCGACCACGTACCTCGGTCACGTGCGGCAGCTTGGCGAGCTTTGCCTCCATATAGGCACCCACCTTGGCAGCATGGTCGGCATAATCGCCGCGCACAAGCGCGGAGAGCGTCGCGGCGCACGCCGCGACGGCCAAGCAGCTACCGCCAAAGGTCGAGCCGTGGTCGCCCGGCTTAAACACGTCGGCAATCTCCTTCTTTGCCACGACGGCACCCATGGGCACGCCATCGGCAATGCCCTTGGCAAGGCTCATGATGTCGGGCTCCACGCCATAAGTCTGGAACGCAAACGGCTTGCCGGAGCGGAACAGGCCGCACTGGACCTCGTCGGCGATAAGCACGGCGCCCACTTCGTGTGCCAGGTCGCGCGCTGCCGCCATAAACTCCTCGGTCATAGGGTGCACGCCACTCTCACCTTGGATCGGCTCGAGCATCACGGCGCAAATTTCACTGCCCAGCTGCTTAAAGATCGCACGCAGTTCATCGACATCGTTGGGCGTGCAGGCCACAAAGCCACCCGGCAGCGGGCGGAAGCTGTCCTGCAGCCAATCCTGCATGGTGGCGGCAATGGTCTCGAGCGTACGGCCGTGGAACCCGCCGCGCATGCACACGATGGTGTTGCCGCCATTACCGGCACGCTTGGCGTACAGGCGCGCGAGCTTCATCGAGCCCTCGTTGGCCTCGGCGCCCGAGTTGCCGAAGAACACGGCGTCCAGCCCGGTGCGGCGGCAGAGCTTTTTCGCCAGCTTGCCGTCGGGGGCGGTGTAATACAGGTTCGACGTGTGCTGCAGCGTTGCGGCCTGGTCGGCCACAGCCCTGACCCACGCGGGTGGCAGTAGCCCAGCGAGTTGACGCCGATGCCGACGTGAAGTCAAGGTAGCTCTTGCCGTCGGCGTCCCTGGCCGTCATGCCCTCGCCCTCCGCCAGCACGACCTGGCTGCGGCCATAGGTGTGGAGGATGTAGTCGTTATCACGGGAAATAACTTTTTCGGTATTCAATTGGGTGACCCCCTTTTTATCATACGCAAAAGCCTTCCCCTTCGCGGGAAGGCGGCCCGCTTTGGAGCCTTCCCCCTTGGGGGAAGGTGGCCGCAGGCCGGATGAGGGGCAAGTGTCCTGCAGCTGCCCACTTGCGGGACAGCGCCAAGCACTTCGCCCTCATCAGTCAGCGGGCGGGGCCGCTGACAGCTTCAGTCTACGCG
>ENA-OQJI01000130-OQJI01000130.1-human-gut-metagenome-genome-assembly--contig:-NODE-130-length-17325-cov-1.023724_pt1 | contig 17325 bp, 20 predicted proteins | sample MGYA00242602_ERZ504768 | MGnify/ENA primary metagenome ERZ504768 (study PRJEB26092, sample SAMD00036368) | human gut metagenome | host: Homo sapiens | study: EMG produced TPA metagenomics assembly of...
GGAACCTATTACATGTCCACGGCGTTTCCCATCACCTCGGCATCGATGTACACGATGTGACGCGGCATGGAACGACAAGCTGCGTCCAGGCGCCATCATCACCGATGAGCCGGGTCTTTATATTGATGAGTGGGAGATCGGAATCCGGATCGAGGATGATATCCTGATTACAGAGGACGGATGCGAGGTTCTTTCCGAGAATCTGATGCGTGATCCAGACCAGATTGAAGCCTTTATGCAGGAAAAAGAGGCGTAAGAAAAAACTACGGAGGATTTAGTTAGATGAAAATTGCAGTTACATACGATAACGGGAATATTTTCCAGCATTTTGGAAAAACAGAGAATTTTAAGGTTTACGAAGTAGAAGACAATCAGGTGGTTTCCAGCGAAGTGATCGGATCCAACGGAACCGGCCACGGCGCACTGGCAGGCCTTCTTTCCGAGCAGGGCGTGGATGTTCTGATCTGCGGCGGCATCGGCGGCGGTGCACAGGCTGCTCTTGCTGAGGCAGGCGTAGAGCTCTGCTCCGGAGCGGAGGGAGATGTGGATGCAGCGGTGGAAGCTTACTTAAACGGAACGCTCACATCTGCGGGTGCAACCTGCGATCACCACGATCACGAGGAAGGCCATTCCTGCGGCGACCACTGCGGAAGCCATGAGGAAGAGGAGAGCTCCTGCGGCGGTTCCTGCGGAACCTGCGGCGGCGGATGCGGTGCACCGACTCCGGTTATGGAAGGTAAGAATGTCGGAAAAACCTGCCGTACCCACTACAGAGGAACCTTCAACGATGGAACCCAGTTTGATTCTTCCTCGACCGCGGCGAACCGCTCGAGTTCATCTGCGGTGTGGGCCAGATGATCCGCGGCTTCGATGCAGCCGTTGCAGAGATGGAAGTCGGCGAAAAAGTCAACATCCATCTGATGCCGGAGGAGGCTTACGGAATGCCGGATCCGAACGCAATTTTCACCGTTGCGATCGCACAGCTTCCGGGAGCAGAGGAAGTAGAGGTCGGACAGCAGGTTTATCTGCAGAACCAGTACGGCCAGCCGTTCCCGGTAAAAGTTACCGCAAAAGACGAGACCAATATCACGTTTGATGCCAACCATGAGATGGCTGGAAAAGAGCTGAATTTTGAGATTGAGCTGGTTGAAGTGAAATAAAAAATGCATAAAAAAGAGTGTCAGGACGAAGGAGCCAGGCACTCTTTTTTGATGCGCAGAAAAATCAACGATTCCCATTTCCGATTTCCGTTATTTTTTGTAAAAGTAAACAAAAATGACCAAAATTCATTTTTGCCATTTCAAATATTGACTAATAGTCATTTAAGTTGTAAGATGTGGTACTAGAAAAACAAGTTAAAAATGAATCAGAGGAGATGAATGAAAATGGTTAAAGTTGGCAAATGGATTGCCAAGCACAGGATTCTGATGCTGATCATTGGATTTCTGCTGATTATTCCGTCAGTCATCGGAATGGCAGCAACGAAAGTAAACTATGATCTGCTCAGCTATCTGCCGGAGCATCTGGAAACGGTAAAAGGACAGGACATTCTGGTAGATGAATACGGCATGGGTGCGTTCTCCATGGTTGTCGTGGAAAACATGGAAATGAAGGACGTACAGAAACTCGAAGAAAAATTCGAGCAGGTAAACCACGTAAAAGAAGTTTTATGGTATGACGATGTGGCAGACATCAGCGTGCCGGTTGAGATGATCCCGGAAAAACTCCGGAAAGCATTCTACAATGGGGATGCAACCATGATGCTCGTTCTGTTCGATAATACGACTTCTTCCGATGACTCCATGGAGCAATCGAGGATCTTCGTAAAATTGCGAACGAGCAGTGCTTCATCGGCGGTATGACCGGTGTTGTTACCGATATCAAAAACGTAGCATTAAAAGAGCTGCCGGTTTACGTTGTCATCGCCGCAGTTTTGAGCCTCGTTGTCATCGAGCTGACATCGACTTCCTTCGTTGTTCCGATCCTGTTCCTGTTAAGTATCGGACTTGCAATCCTTTACAACCTGGGAAGCAACGTGTTCCTTGGTGAGACTTCCTACATCACAAAAGCGCTGACCGCCGTGCTGCAGCTTGGTGTTACGATGGACTACTCCATCTTCCTGCTGAACAGTTTCGAGGAGAATAAAAAGCGTTTCCCGGATGACAAAGAGCGTGCGATGGGCCATGCAATCGCCAACACGTTCAAATCCGTAGCCGGAAGCTCCGTTACCACCGTAGCCGGTTTCCTGGCACTGTGTGTTATGACCTTTGCCCTTGGCCGCGACCTTGGTATCGTTATGGCAAAAGGTGTTTTGATCGGCGTTGTCTGCTGTGTCACCGTCCTGCCGGCCATGGTTCTGGTATTTGACAAGGCAATTGAGAAAACGAGACATAGACCGCTGGTAAAGAGTCTGGATAAACCGTCCGCCTTTATCACCAAACATTATAAAGTATGGGTTGTGATCTTCCTGGTTCTGCTGTTCCCGTCGATCTACGGAAACAATCATACCCAGATTTATTACAACATCGCACGTTCCCTTCCATCTACCTGGACTGTAACGTGGCAAACGATGAAGTAAAAGCGCAGTTCAACGTCAGCAACATGCACATCGTCATGATGGACCGCGATATGGACTCCAAACAGAAAAAGAAAATGATGGATGAGATCGGCAAGGTAAAAGGTGTCAAATCAACCATCAGCATGGGCTCCCTGCTCGGCCCGATCATTCCGGAATCCATGATCCCGGAAAATCTCCGAAGCATGCTGCAGAGCGATGAGTATGAGCTTGCATTTGTGAGCTCTGAATATGAGTCCGCAACAGATGAAGTAAACGAACAGGTCAAAGCGATTGACAAAATCGTAAAATCCTACGATAAAGATGGAATGGTCATCGGTGAAGCACCGTTGATGAAAGACCTGCAGGATGTTACCGATGCTGACCTTGTCAACGTAAACGTGCTTTCCATTGGTGCAATCTTTATCATCATTCTGCTGATCTTCAAATCGATTTCTCTGCCGATTATTCTGGTAGCAGTCATCGAGTTTGCAATTATGCTGAATATGGCAATCCCGTATTATCAGGGAACCAGCCTTCCATTCGTGGCCAGCATCGTAATCGGAGCGATTCAGCTCGGTGCAACCGTGGACTACGCGATCCTGATGACAACCCGTTATCAGAAAGAGCGCCAGAATGGAAAAGACAAAAAAGAAGCTATCAGTATTGCGCATAAGACCAGTATGCCGTCCATAATCAGCAGTGGCCTGAGTTTCTTTGCCGCAACCTCGGTGTAGCCTGCTACTCGCAGGTTGAGATGATCGGTTCCATCTGTACCCTGCTTGCGCGGGGCGCGATCATCAGTATGGTCGTTGTTATCCTGATTCTGCCGGCAATGTTTATGATTTTCGATAAACTGATCTGTAAGACATCGATTGGATTTTTAAAGAAGAAAACAAAATAAAGTATGACAAATCCCCTGTACCGGAAGTAGCTGGTGCGGGGGAATTTTTTTGCTTTGCGTTCAAATTTCTGATGTGACGGATAAGATTCTGCCACGGATTGAAGACTGGCAGAACCGGCCACTGGACGAGGTCTATCCTATTCTCTACATCGATGCAATCCATTATTCTGTAAGGGATAATGGCGTGATCCGAAAGCTTGCTGCTTATCCAATGCGTCGTAAAACCCCTTGCTGTGGGGAGTGTCAAATGGAAGAAGTATACCGGAAAAGAAGAAGGATAATACGGAAAATCTGAAAAGATAAAAACTACTCTTTATGAAGCGTATTCTCATAGTGACAGATCACTGGATGATATCCTGGCGTTTATTGAAGGAAGAGATGATGATATTGACAGAAATACTCCGGGGAAAAATAAAAATCCCCGGAGTATTTTTACGTGTTTCTATCTAAAAGCACCATCAAAAATCATATCAGCAAATCTTACATTCCGGTCACTCACCGCACCAGACAATTCAAACATTCCTTTAGTACCATCTGTGACAATCAAAGTCAAGGTATTTTCATGAAAATAGAATTTCCATGTTTGTGAATGCCCGGTTTCCTGCCAGCATATAGTCAAAATAAGGGTACTCTGGTCTACCCAACTGTGATGGGCAGCATATTTCCAAATACGGTTTCTCTGTTCGTCTCCAATAAGTGGGCTATTTGACGGAATTTCAATTGCATATGTGGTTTCTCCAAATAAATCAACAGTACAGGAACTGTGAATAGTCTGTATTTCATCGATTACAAACTCCATACGGCTGTTGCCAATTTCAAAGCGAAGAGTATGTTTTTCATCTGATGTACGACTGCGTAAATCAAATTCTTTTCCCTGAAGCATATGCATTAGATAAGAAGCACTCGGCGAATATACAATAGGAGTTTCCCACTGGTTCATTACGTTTTTCATGTATTGGTAACACCATGCATCACGAGGTTTCGGCTGCTCAGTTATGTTATTAAGGATATACTTTTCAATCAGAGGGAAAATTCTGCTTCCATCCGTTTCTTCAGCAGTAGTTGTAATAACCATATCCATTTTCGGAAATACCATGCAATACTGGCCAAATGCTCCATCAGCACGATAGCTCCCCGGACTGTTCTCCCAAATTTGATATCCATAGTGGCGGCCCCATCCGGCACATCCCTGCACGTTTGTGGAAATGTGGGGGTATGATGCCTCCGTAACCCATTCTTCCGTGAGAATGCGTATGCCATTGTAAACACCTTTATGTAAGTACAAAAGTCCCAGCTTTGTGAGATCACGTGGAGCAATCAAAAGCCCCCATGCTCCAGTGTTAACATCTCCATGTTTATCCCAACTGACATCTGTAATCTCCAGAGGATCAAATAGATGCGTCTGTAACCAATCTTTCAGGCACATGCCAGTCACACGGCTGATAAGTTCTGACAGCATATAAGTTCCTCCGGAATTATAGACAAAATGAGTTCCTGGCTCATATACTATTTTTCTGGTAAAAAGATTTCCGGCCAGGGTCTTATGCCATTGCACATATCTCCCACTGTATCCACGCCATGACCCGTACTCATAGTCAAAAGATGGCAAATTTTTATGGTACGGGCTGCATCATCCATGTCCAAATCTCGACATTCCGGAAAATAATCAAGAACGAAATCATCTACCCGCAACAAACCTTCTTTTACCGCAATCCCTATAGCCGTGGATGTAAATGTTTTGCTTACGGAATATACCAATCTTTTATCAAGTGCACAAAACGGATATTTGGAAACTTCTGCTATCGCTTTATCATGGCGAACAATATGAAGAGTCCGCAATTTATAATTTATTTCATCACATTCTTTCAGAAACTGGGCAATAGCTACAGAGGAAATGCCTACATCTTCAGGAATATAAAATTTATTGAATAATTGTGTCATTAGAATTCTCTCCTTTATTGAGTATTTCTCAATTTTATAACTTCTTCATCTGCATTCATAAAGTTACTAATCAAAACTAACAAAATGCTACAGACCAAAGGAACGACTGCATATCCGCATCTTTCAGCAAACAGGGTGACAGAAGATTGTGCAATGCCATTATTTGCAGCCTGAGCGTCATATTTACCCAGAGACAAAGTGTGTGTCCGGTCAATGATAAAACCGCTTAAAAATTCTGTCACTGCGTTGATAATACGTCCGGCAGACATCATAAAAGCAATAAACGACATGGACAACAGCAGATTGTCGGTCAGATACAGTGTTAAAAAGAACCAAGAATACCACCCAGACAATTAGCTCCACAGCCAAAAAGTGCGTATCCAAACATTTGAGATTTTGCAATCTCTCCATTATTCTTATCTCTCATTGTGATAATCCTCCAAGATTATTTTAAGTTTTTTACGCGCGCTTTTACTTATCTGAAAGATATCATAGATAGTATATTGTAAGATATAGGAAAATTAACCTTTGAATTTAGTAATATTGACCAGTCATTTTTATAAATGATATGGGTGTCAAAACACTCGTTTTATAGTAACTCATTAACTAACGTACCTTTTGCCCCCCCTAATCATAAAATGGATTTTTTTGTTATCATTTTTTCTATAATTTCCAGGGGTTTTCGAATAATATTTTTTAAACTGAGCGATAAAACTTCCCTCATCCGAAAAGCCCACCTCCTGAGCGATTTCAGAGATCCGTGTGTTTGTGTCCTTAAGCAATTGTTCTGCATGAATAACCCTGCACTGTGTCACATACTGATTAAATGTCATACCTGTATTTTTTTTGAATAAACGGCAAAAATATTCTTTGGAGAAGAAAAAACGTTCTGCTACTTCACTGGTCTTGAGATTGCTGCTGTAGTTTTCATGAACATAATTAAGAACATGTTCAAAACGCTGAAAACTTTCCGAACTTGTCGCTTCGAACTTTTCCCGTTTCATACAACATTCTGTTGCAAGAATATACACAATTTCACAAATTTGTTTGATTGCATAAATATTCATATATGCTGCATCTTGTGTTTTACATTTCTTATTCATTTCTTCAAGAAGTAACTGTATCTTCCGTTCTGCCATATTGTTAAGAATAAAGTAACAGTTATCATAATCTGGAATCACTTTTTTTAGAAAATCGTAGCTGATTTGTATCGTAACCCCTGTAACGCAGATCCCGCCCTGTGGAAAAAAAGGGATAGATGAATGGACTTCTCTGCTGTTTATCACAACAACATGTGAAGGCGTTACATCTTCAATTCTTCCATTTATAAAGAAGCGGGAAGAGCCTTCAAAAACCGTATTTATTTCCAACTCTGGATGCCAGTGACTTTTTATGATTGCACTGTCCGCCCGGGTATGGCGAATCAATCGTCCAGGAACGATTCCGTTTAGTTTTACTTTTTCATAAATTCCATAATCTTTCATTCGTTATACCTCCCTGTCTGGATTTCAATCAAATAGGAGAGAGTGATTATTTTCCGTCATCAATAAACGTAGTACGCATTTCTGTATCCCATAGAGATATGTGTAGTATTCTCATTGCGAGAACTCATGCAAAGTATATCAGATTAATTTAAAAATGTCTAATAAGTATGATATGGATGTCAAAACACTCGTTTTATAGTAACTCATTAACTAACGTACCTTGAAAATTTCATATAAGACAACAAATATTTCATATTAGTAGTGTTTTCCATTAACATACATTCAGATTCTTTGTTACTTTTTTAGCTGTTTGCTGAAAGTAAGGCGCACTGATCCAGACTGTCCAGATAGGCTGACAGTTTCTTAAAATTCAATGCCGCAAGTTTAATTCCGAACCGAAGCTTTGTGGTTAAAAGTCCTCTGACCGGCATTGCCCTGTCTGCTTGATATAGCTGCAGCTTTTCGGGGCATTTCCGGCAGGACAGCTGATAACCCTGGTCCCTTCTTCTGTGAATAAGAAATTATTCATTCTTAGCAAAAGACATGGGATCACCTCACAAATAATCTGAGATCATGATACCATTTCCTGACATAAATTTATTGTTTTATATGAAATTTTCAAGGTTCGCACGGGTGTACCTTTTTTTACAAAAATGATTAGTCAATATTTCTAAATTTAAAGGTTAATTCTTCTATATCTTCCAATATACTATCCATGATATCTTTTAGATAAGTAAAAACGCGCGTGAAAATCTAAAATAATTTTGGAGAGTTATTGCAATGAGAGACAAATAATAGAGGTATTGTAAAATCTCAAATGTTTGGCCTTATAGTAGGACTTTCTAAGAATATAGGGAGGAATAACATGAAAAGGAAGAAAATTTTAGCTCTGCTTATGGTAGCAGCACTCTGCGTTGGAACAGTGGCAGGATGTGGCTCCAAGGATACGGAAAGCAGTAAGAGCGAAAGCAGCAAGAATGAAAACAGCGAGAGCAGTACTGGGGACAGTAAGGATGATTTGTCACCTATAACTTTCAAGTACTACAATGCAGACGGAAAAAATGGTAACTGGGAAAATCCTGTTGCTCAGGCGATTACTGAAGCCACAGGTGTGACTTTGGATATTTCTTATCCGGTAGCCAGTACAGGTGATCCTGACGAGGATATATCTTTGATGATTGCTGAGGACGAATATCCAGATATGATTTATGCTAAGCAAAGTGTAAACAGTCTGTATGAGGCAGGTGCACTTATTGATATGACAGATCTGATCGAGGAATATGGTCCAAATATTAAAAAAAATGTACGGCGATGAGTTTGAAAAGCTGAAATGGGGTTCTGGAGATGAAGGAATATATCAGCTTTCTTATGCTGGTGTAGGATACCAGACTTTGGTAACCGGAGGAAACTGCCAGATACAGTACGCAGCTCTTAAGGAAAATAATTATGAATATCCTAAGACTCTGGAGGAGTATGAAGCTCTGATCAAGCAGTACCTGGCAGCACATCCTAAAACCGATGATGGTCTGGATACCATTGGTATTTCCATGAGTGCTGCTGACTGGCACTGGCTCATTACACTCAGTAATCCCGCTGGATTTATTGCTGATGGTGCACCGGATAACGGTTCCTGGCTTGTTGATGATAACTATAACTGCATTTACAAGCATGTGAGTGATAAAGAAAAAGAATATTTCAGATGGCTGAGTCGTATGTATGATGAGGGAATTCTGGATCCAAACTTTGCAACACAGACAGATGACGATTACATTGCAAAGCTTGCCAGCGGACGTGTTGTAGCTATTACTGATGCATTTTGGCATTATGCACAGGCGGAAGCAACATTGAAAGCAGAAGGAAAACTGGATAAAACATATTGTCCGCTTCCTGTGACAATTGATGCTGAGACGAAGGCACCCACACTGATGTATCAGGGTCTTCAGGTTGGATACGGAATGGCAATCACAAAGAGCTGTGAGGATCCGGTTCGTGCAATTAAATTCCTTGATTATCTCTGCTCCGATGAGGGTGCAGTACTTTACAAATGGGGTGTTGAAGGAGAAAACTATTTTGTAGATGAGAATGGAATGAGATATCGTACGGAAGAAGAGATTGCAAAAGCAAGTTCTGATCCGGATTACGGAAAAAATACTGGTATTGGCAATTATACGGGATTTCCGATTTATGGAGACGGTGCAGTGGATGAAAATGGTAATCCTTACACACCTGTTACGAGAGAATCTGTAATTGCAGAGTATAACGAGGAGCAGAAGGCAGCTTGTGAAGCATGGAATGTAGAGATGCTGACCGATATCTTCCCGCAGCCAGATGAATTCGAAACACCGCCGTATTCCCCACTTTGGGCATATGCGACACCGCAGGAGATTACGAACAATGTGGAAATTCTGAATGAGATTGCATGGCCGGGACTGATTAAGTGCGTAACAGAAAGTGTAGATAATTTTGATGCAAACTGGGATAAGCTGATTGCGGATTATGAGGCTAATGGATTGGAAGAAACAGAACAGATGATGACAGATTTCCTGGCAGAAAAAAATTTCATAAACAAAAATATGGAAACTGATAAAGGGACCTGATTCGTAAGGAGTCAGGTTCTTTTCATAAATGGATAAGAGGGGAATAGAAATGAAAGGCAGGGAAAAAATATGAAAAGTAATACGATATATCCGCCGATGTCCGAACGTGAGATCAGCGGTGCTGCAATATCGAGAGAAGCGGCGACGCAGGGAATGGTACTTTTAAAAAACATAAATGGGGTTCTTCCGTTAAAGGGCAGGGGAAAGATTGCCTTGTTTGGAAACGGAGCTGCCAGAACAATCCGCGGCGGAACGGGATCGGGAGATCCTTTTAACGGCGGTCTTTCCGGCGGTGGTGATCAGGATGTGGATCAGTCTCTGCGTTATCATATTAATATTCTGAATGCTATGGAAACAGAAGGTTTTGAGATTGTGAACCGGGAACAGCAGATGGCGTGGGCCAGATGCTATGATCTGGCCAAAAGAGAGATGAAGGACCAGGTCATGAGTGTTTTTGCGTTTCCGGAGGAACCGCTGACAACAGAAAAAACTGGAAGAATATGCAAAAGAAACAGAAACTGCTATTTGTGTCATTTCGAGAAATTCCGGTGAGGGAAATGATCGTTTCATGAAAAAGAAGTATCCATTGGGGATAAAAAGTATGAAATTGGAGATTACAGGCTTTCTGCAGTGGAGATGGATAATCTTAAAAAGCTGCGGTCAGCTTTTTCCTCATTGGTACTGGTGCTGAATGTTCCGGGCTCCATATCGGTGCAGGATCTGGAGGCGGCTTGTGCGGATGCTATTCTTCTCATGGGGCAGGCAGGACAGGAGGGAGGAGCCGCCGTTACCGATATTCTCACAGGTAAGGCAACACCGTCAGGAAAGCTGACCGCAACCTGGGCAAAAAATATGAAGATTATCCTACGGCAGGCAATTTCCTTCAGGATTTTAATAAGGCAGTATATACGGAAGGAATTTATGTAGGTTATCGTTACTTTGATACATTTAATGTTGATCCGGGTTATCCTTTTGGTTATGGACTCTCCTATACGACATTTGCACTGGGAAATCTGGAGGCATCGCTGGATGAGGATACACTGGTTCTTGGCGTAACAGTAGAAAATACAGGAGCGTTTGCCGGACGTGAAGTTGTGCAGGTATATGTTTCTGCACCGGTATCGGAGATGGATATGCCGGAACAGGAGCTGAAAGGTTTCCAAAAAACGATGTTACTGGCACCGGGCGAAAAGGAAGATATCAAAATCCGCATACCGCTGCGTAATCTTGCATCTTATAGTGAAAATGCAGGAGGTATATTCTGTCAAAAGGAGATTATGGAGTGCGTATCGGTACTTCTTCCAGAGATACAAAACCGGTGTGCAAGATTCGGCTGGAACAAACTGCTTTGACAGAACAGGTATTGGTGGAGCTTCCGTTAACGGAAACTTTGGAGGAAAAGAAGGGGTTAACTGACCGAAAGGATGAAACTATATGGAAGGATGTACCGGTTCTTCTGGCTGTGCAGATACCGGAAACGCTGGATTCGCGTTCAGCCTATAGCGATGAAAAGGTGGTTACATATGCGACAGATACCAGCTATCAGCCGGTTATGCCTTACGAAACAGTACGGTATGTGGAAAAGAAAGAATGGAAGCTGAATGATGTGGCTTCGGGCAGAGTGTCAATGGAAGAATTTGCCGCACAGCTTGATGCTGCACAATTGGCGGATCTTTGCTGTGGTACAGGCTGGGGTGTGCAGGATGAGAACAATCCTGTGATTGGAGCCAGTTCGGAATCTGTACCTGGAGCGGCAGGGGAAACAACACACGCACTGGAAAGTTATGGTGTTTCTTCTATTGTATTGGCAGACGGTCCGGGCGGTGTGCGTATCACACAGCAGTTTGAGGCAACCGATCTGGAATCGGGGGAAAAGAGGCAGGTATACCATTACTGTACGGCATGGCCGGTGGGTACGCTTCTTGCTCAGTCTTTTGATCCGGAAATTTTGGAACAGGTAGGATGCGGAATGGCAGCAGATATGCAGGCAATGCGGATTGATTTGCTTCTGGGACCAGGAATGAATATTCAGCGTGATCCTATGTGCGGACGAAATTTTGAATATTTTTCTGAAGATCCTCTCATATCTGGAAAGATGGCGTCAGCAATGGTACGCGGTCTTCAGAGCCTGCCAGGAGGAGGTGGATGCATTAAGCATTATGCAGCTAATAATCAGGAGACGAATCGGAATGCTGTGGATTCTGTGATTGGTCAGCGGGCACTGAGGGAGATTTATCTGGAACCCTATAAAATTGCTATTCAGGAATCTCAGCCGTTGTCTATCATGAGTTCCTCAATCTGATCAACGGTGTTCCTACAGCAGATAGTTATGACTTATGTACGATCTTGCCGCGGGGGAGAATGGGGATTTGAAGGTCTGATCATGACTGATTGGAACGGAGGCAGCAGTACACCCTGGAAATCCATGCATGCCGGAAATGATTTGATTATGCCGGGAGGAAAAGGAAGGGCTATGAATATTCTTCAGGCTGTGAGAACAGTTATGCCGGAGTTTGATGAACGTGGGCAGGTAATTATGGTGCAGGAAGTACCATTTGCACCGGTTTTCGCAGCCAGCTGGAATTCCTTTACAGTTGATCCGGAAGGACCGGATACAGTCATGGCACCTCTGGGTGAAGGACATACTGCCGAGATGAAGGATGGAGAGATTTTGGTTGATGGGGAAAAAGTCTACATGCAGGCAAATGATATGAAAACATTTTTCAATGATCCGGCAAGCTTTGTGCCAAAGATATGCCCGGCCAATGAGGAAGTTGCTTTTATTTTAGATGATGGCAGAGCAATCGGGTACAAAGGACATTTAGATAAGAAACCTCGTCTGTGTCTCGGAGATGTGCAAAGATGTGCAGTCCATAATCTTCGGATCATTCTGAAATGTATGGGATTATAGTAGATGGGTATCAACAATTATTGCATAATGAGGTGAAAAAGTTTAGAAAATGAGAGGATGACTGAAGTCGGAAAAGAGATTGGATATGAAAATACGGAAAACTTTTTTCGTGCGTTTAAAAAGCATTATCATATGACTCCCTCTCAGTATCGGGCTGCAATACAGGAAGAGACCAATATGCAAACTGTATGTGGAGATAGAGATGTAATAAAACGGTAACAAAAAAATGACAAAATGGTAATGAAATAAGATATACATAAAATTACTAAAGAAAGGTGGAATACAAAATGGGAGATTGTTTTTACTGTAGTAAGGCAGAACCGGTAGTTCAGACTAAGGCGGGTAAGATACGGGGATTTAAGATGAATTCTACATACACTTTCCATGGCATCAAGTATGCTGATGCTGATCGCTTTCAAATGCCCAGAGAGGTAAAACCATGGAAAGGTATTAAAAAATGCTCTGGCCTATGGTTATGTGTGCCCTATGCTGATGCAGGATCATCCGTTGATGGAGGTTATGATCCCACATCGTTACTGGCCAATGGATGAGAATTGCCAGTATCTGAATATTTGGACACAGAGTCTGGATCCGGAAGCAAAAAAACCGGTTATGGTATGGTTGCACGGAGGTGGATTCTTTGCAGGCTCATCCATTGAACAGGTGGCGTATGAGGGAGATCATCTGAGTGAGTACGGAGATGTGGTTGTCGTGTCATTGAACCATCGTCTGAATATTTTGGGATATCTTGATTTATCTGCTTATGGGGAAAAATACTACAATTCTGCTAATGTGGGAAATGCAGATATGGTCGCAGCCCTTCATTGGATTCAGGACAATATTGCTAGTTTTGGCGGAGATCCAGGTAATGTAACCCTGTTTGGTCAGTCCGGTGGTGGAATGAAAGTTTATTCCCTGATGAATACACCGGCTGCAGAAGGTTTATTCCATAAGGGGATTATCCAGAGCGGCGTAATAGAAGAAGGTAAAAAAGAGGCAGAGGATGACGGTACCGCAATTGTGGAGGCCCTTCTGACGGAATTGAAGTTGGAATCCGTTGAGGATTTGGAAACGATTCCTTACTATTTCCTTGCGGAAGCATATAATAAGGTGTCACCCAAGCTGCAGGAGAAAGGACTCTACGTGGGAGGAGAGCCGAGAGCAAATTCATGGTATGCCGGTGATCCGCGCAGAGTAGGATTTACCGATGGAGCAAAAAAGATTCCGGTGATAGTGGGTAGCGTTTTTGGAGAATTTGATTTCAAGCCGGTTCTGGAGAATAGGGATGAACTGACCCGTGAGGAAACGATGAAACTTCTGGAAAAATGCTTTCAGGAGGATGCAGAAGAGATTGCAGCAGAATTCGAAAAAGCATATCCGAATAATCGCCTTGTAGATGTTCTGTCGCTGGATTATATTTTCCGTTATGCATCGAAAGATTTCATTGCGAAGAAGTCAGTACATAAGGAAGCTCCCGTATATTCCTACATGTTTAATTATGAATTCCCATATGAGGGAGGAAAACTGGCATGGCATTGCTCTGAAATCCCGTTTGTTTTCCATAATATTGACCGAATTCCTATCTGCAATGTGCCGGGAGAAACAGACCGCCTGCAGGAGAGAATATGTGGTGCCTGGATAAACTTTGCGAGATACGGAAATCCTTCCGTTCCTTCTCTTCCGCAGTGGCCGGTATGTGAGCCAGGTAAAGAGGCAATTATGATTTTTGACAATATCTGCGAAGTTAAAGATAATTATGACCACAGGCTGATGGAGCTTCTTGTTAAACATGCTCCGGCATTTACGGTACCATTAGATGAGGATGCAGAAAATGTATTTATGCACTGATGCGGAAAGGATGGAATGGATATGGCAAAGCTGACTACATATCAGGTGATGGAGATTGCAAAAGACACCTGGGTTATCAATGAGGCTGGTATGACAGCCATGTTTTTGTTAAAAAGGTACGGAACGTGCATTACTCATCGATACGGGTGTCGGAATGACAGACCTGAAAAAGCTGATTTCCTGGCTGACTCCGCTTCCCTATGATGTAGTGCTGACACATGGACATCCGGATCATATCGGAGGAGCTGCTCAGTTTGAAGAGGTATATATTCACGAAAAAGATGAGGATAGTCTTAAACCGATAAATTATGATAGCATCGCAGATTATGTGGAACTTTTGGGAAATATGGGAGCTTACGATGTGTATGACTGTAGCCCTGCGGATATCCAGCGGATACAAAAGATGCCAAAATGTCTTCCTTTGAAGGAGGGGATGGTGTTTGAGCTGGGGGGACGCAGTATCGAGGTAATTGAGACACCGGGTCATACATCGGGAGGCTGTTGTTTCCTTGATCGGAAAGAGCGAATCCTGTTTTCTGGAGATGCCTGCAATGGTAATCTGCTCTGCAGAGACAGTATTAATACACTATTGGGAGCTCTGGATAAAATCAAGTCCTATGAAAGTGAATTTGACCGCAATTTTAATGGCCATGTGGGATATGCGGGAATGCCTTTCGTTGGTTCCATGGATCATAGCATCATGAATACAGCGATACGCATCTGTGAGAATATCCTTTCAGGAACTGCGAAAATCGAGGATGGCGGTAAGAATGCGTTTGACGGAGATTGCAAGGTTGCGACAGACGGAAGAATCCGTATTGTATTTTCCCCAGACAGACTGATAGATGAAGGTGAAATTCCAGTAAGATAAACACAACAGACTCCGCTGGGGTTAACTTAAGCCTGAAAGCCTTGAAATCAAGACCTTTGGGCTTTTTATAAGTGTGCCATCAAGGCAGAATCTCCGGTTCTGGTGGCTTACAGTACCATAGACATGATGAGGTAATAAGAATGAAAAATATTTTTTGTATTTTCTTGGTTTGAATTTAATAGCTTTTGCTGTTGTATTAAATGTTCGCTTTGATTTAGGAGTTGCTGCTTTTAGTTCTGTGATGTATTCAATATCACAAATCTATAACATTTCTTTAGGAACAGCTTCTATTATCTGTTACTTAATATTTGTTATTATTCAATGTATTTTATCCAAAAAGATCACAGTTACTTTTATTTTAGAAATTCCGTTATCGTTTGCTTTTGGTTGGTTGACTGATTTATATGATTTTATAATTCCTACATTATCGTTAAGTTTATACTTAAGGGTTATTTGTTTTATTATGACGATGTTCATTACTGCAATGGGCGTATTTTTAAGCGTGAAAACAAATCTTATTTTAACACCAACTGATGGTATTGTAAAAACTATTTCAGAAGTCTTCTCTTTTCCTTTTTCAATAGTGAAAAATACTTTTGATATTACACTTGTGTTTGTCACTATTATTTTATGTTTAATTAATCATACCCATTTTTATGGTCTTGGTATAGGAACCATACTGACAGCCTTATTTATAGGAAGAATTATTAATATTTATGAAAAAAAGATACAGTTATCTTTTTAAAGGTGGCAATTGGGTATTACGATGCTAAACTGTTGGGGTTTAGTCATATATTGAAATGATCGTATCTGTATGATAGTATATCAGATGGAGAATGTCTCCATCTGATATGTCATTTACGGCGAATACCTATTATAATTATAGGGACTGTATTCAGAAACATATTATTCCCAGAATTGGCGGTCTGAGGCTGCTTGCGCTCAATCAAGGGCATCTGATGAAAAATGTATAAAGAACCTGTAAAACAATATTCTGCTATTCCTAAAAGGGCAAGAACAATTATGAATACCTCTATGAGATACGCATTATCGAAAAGGTTGATTATGACGAATCCCTGTGAAGGTTTGGAACTGCCAAAAGGAGTAAAAAAGTCAAAGTATTATACGATTATTGTAGATGAGACTAAAACATATACTTTGGAGCAGGTAAAACTGTTGCTGGAAGCATCGAAGGAGACACGGATCCATATGCAGATGGTCTTTGCCTTGTTAATGGGGCTTAGCCAACCTTGATCATAGCGCACAATAAAACACTTGCAGCACAGCTGTATGGTGAGTTTAAGGAATTCTTCCCGGAAAACGCAGTGGAATACTTTGTCTCCTAGTATCTTGATATTAATTTGCATACCATATATTGATTTGGAAAGGTAAAATAATACTATATAAAGCATAATAAACGATGCGTTAAAAGTAAATGGACATGATGGATTGGCTATAACGGTGAACAAAATTCGTCGAAGAAAGTAGTAAAATTGATACATGGAAAATACTGATTGAGAAACGAAGGTAAACTGGTTATAATAAAATCAAGAAGAAAGATTTGTGAATCGAGAAACTTATAGTATTATCAGCAGAAAATGAGGTGATGATGTATGCCAAAGATTATGCAGGATTTAATTAAACAGTATGTGGAAGAGGTCAAGAAGATTTATGGTTCCCATGTACGTCAGATAATCCTTTATGGTTCTTATGCAAGGGGTGACTTCCGTCCGGATTCTGATGTGGACATTATGATTCTGGTAGATATGTCAGATCTGGAATTAAAGGCATATGCACAACAGCTCTCGTACATGACCTATGACTTTAATATGGATCATGACACGGATATTAAGCCTATTGCAAAAAGTGAAGCACATTTTAACAAGTGGATTGTGAACTATCCATTTTATTCCAATATTCATAAAGAAGGGGTAGTTTTGTATGGAGCAGCATAATCAGGAAATCGGTACTAGACGGGATCTGGTGTTATATCGTCTGGAAACAGCCCGAAATGATCTGAAATCAGCAAGAGCATTGTTTTCTATTGAAAACTGCGCGTCGCATTCTCGTTACTTTAGCCTGCAAATAAAAAAGTCAATACTAAAATTGAAGAAAGTTAAAAAACTTTACAGGTTAAAAATTAGGCATTAAAATAAGGCCACCACAACCAGTGCTGGTCTGAAAGTAAAAGTTTTGAATTAGCTTGGATCAGGAA
>ENA-OQJI01000133-OQJI01000133.1-human-gut-metagenome-genome-assembly--contig:-NODE-133-length-17232-cov-1.049868_pt1 | contig 17232 bp, 17 predicted proteins | sample MGYA00242602_ERZ504768 | MGnify/ENA primary metagenome ERZ504768 (study PRJEB26092, sample SAMD00036368) | human gut metagenome | host: Homo sapiens | study: EMG produced TPA metagenomics assembly of...
CGAGGCCGACGTTGGAGTAGGCCATGCCGGTGATGTAGGAGGCGTAGGCCATCTGCTCGCCTGCAGGAACGTCGCCGTCAGCGCTCTTGGCAACGGTTCTTGGCCTCGAATTCAGCTTGGCGGATGGTCTGCACTGCTCAGGGCAGTCGGACAGGCTCCAGGCGCCCGGAGTGATGTAGCCTTCAATGGCGTGGGTCAGGGCGTCAAGACCGGTGGCGACCTTGAGGCCGCGCGGCATGGAGTCGGTCAGATCAGGATCGACGAAGGCGACGATCGGAATGTCGTGCGGGTCGACGGCCACGAACTTACGCTTGTTGGCGGTATCGGTGACCACATAGTTGATGGTGGTTTCCGAAGCGGTGCCTGCGGTGGTCGGCACGCCGAAGATCGGCACGGACGGGTTCTTGGTGTCGGCAACGCCTTCCAGGGAGAGCACATCGGCAAACTCCGGGTTGGCGGTGATGATGCCGATGCCCTTGCAGGTGTCTTGCGGGGAGCCGCCGCCCAGACCGATCAGGAAATCAGCACCGGATGCGGCGAACTTGGCAACGCCATCCTGAATGCATTCGACCGGCGGGTTCGGCTTGACGTTGTCGAAGACCTCGTACGGCATGCCTGCCTCATCAAGCACATCGGTGACCTTCTTGACGGTGCCGGTTTCCAGCAGTACCGGATCGGTGACGATGAACGCCTTGGTGAAGCCATGGGACTTGGCAACGCCCGGGATCTCCTTGATGGCGCCGCGACCGAAGTATGCAGTCTGGTTGAAAATCATGCGATAGACCATAGATGTCTCCTTTAAGCGACTGTGCTTGTTCGCCGTGTCATAGCAACCGTTGCCATGACCGACGATTCTCATCATAGACCCCATTTTGCGATTCGGCTGGAAATCGACACAACCTTTCCTGCGAGCGTTCTCACAAAATATGCGAACGCATCACACAAAAACGCATAAAACCAGACAATACGCCCTTATGACTCGAATAATTCCAGCTCGACCTGCGGCAGATCATCCTTGGAGAACACCCACATGGTCTCGTCTTTGGAACGTCGATCGGCGAAAATCGTAAGCAGGAACTTCTCTCCGTCGTTTCGCGTGTACCCGTACTGCAACACGCCGACCGACTCGACGCGGGCATGAATGAAGCCGTAATCCATAAGCAGGGAGAAACTGTCTTTGCAGAACGGCGCCACCAATCGTTCGCAATAGTCATGCAGCGCGCTTTTGAACGAACCGTCATGCGCGTCAAGCATCTTCTGGAAATAGTCGGGCACCATGATCGCACGCTGTGAGTCAGTACGCAGATTCACCATGCATGCGATTGAATAGCGTCCGTTCAAATGCCGCAGCAACGATTCCATATCCTGATTACGCACCAGAATGTCCTCAAGTTTTTTGTTGAGCCCGCGCAGCTGGCGTTTGCTGCCGCCTCGCACGTAGTATTCCTTCTTGTCGCGGCGCATCTCGTTTTCGGCCTGTTCGATGATTTTCGGCAGATCGGAAGTCGACTCGCTCGACGCTACGCCCACTGATATCTCGCAGCCTTGCGTATGCAAGCGCTCACGCATGTAGTTCAGCTGCTTGCGTGTCTGCGCTTCCGTATGCGCGGAACTGATTATCACGAATTCGTCGCCGCCGATGCGATACAACCGGTCATCGCCGAAGAACGCGCGCGCCGCGTCCGCGAACTCACACAACATGCGGTTGCCCTGCTTATGCCCGAGATGGTTGTTCACCTCGTGCAGGCCGATCATATCCGCATACACGCACACCACCGCCCCGATGTCGGCGCTCCGCAGCTGCTCCACATCGCTGTCGTATGCATTGCGGTTGAGCAATCCCGTCAAGGAGTCCTGCCGATAGATTTCCTTCATGTTCTTGGCGATTAGGTCGAGCGACAGGTCGAATCCGATCAGCACCACGGCCCACGGATTGGCCTCACTGCAATCAGGGGGTACCAGCACACCGAATGCGATCACGCTGGTTTTCGCCTCGACCTCGCTTCTAAAATACGTGAATTCCGATTTTTTCTTACTGAATAGTTGGTCGCGCAAATCAGACAATCGCGTGTGTTTCAGGAATTCTCCGGCATCATCTGGATGAATGATCCGTTTTGAAACCAATGCATGGCAGTAATCATGAAAATCATCCGCATACACGTCCGGAAGTTTCGGATCGCGTTTGATGGTGCGATATTCTCCCGTGATGAGATTCAGTCGGGACAGTTCCGCAACGCCCTTGTTAAGGATTTCAAAAATATGCGCCGACAATGACGACGATTCGAGCATGCTGCGGCCGTTCGTCGACATGCGGTAGTCGCGATGCATCAGATCTTTGGAGATATTCCAGAAATGCTGGTCATCCGGGCGGTGTTCCAGCAAATCCTCCATCTTTCCCACAGTGAGCGGACGGTAGAAATAATATCCTTGGATGTACATGCATCCCAGCTCACGCACTTGCTCACCTGTTCGGCGGTCTGCGCACCCTCCGCAATGATCGACAGTCTCAGCTGGTAGGCCATGTCGATCACGGATTCGATGATTTTCAAACCTTTCGCCGCATTGTCAGCATTCAGGTCAACGAATTTCATGTCGAGTTTGATGGCATCGACGTTGATGTCCTTCAACATGTTGAGTGACGAATACGCCGACCCAAAATCGTCCATCAGCACGGCAATGCCTCGCGCATGCAGGTCCCGAATGGTCTCTTCGACCACATCCATGTTATGTGCGATCGCACTTTCCGTGATCTCCACCTGCAGCAGGCGAGCATCGATGCTGAACCGATCGAGCAGGTCGCCAAGCACTCGCGCCACATCGATCGCCTCGATATCCGTCATCGACACGTTGACGGACACCGGCACCAGATTGCGCCCCTCCCCATCCCAACGCGACAGCATTTCACACACGGAACGCCAGATGAACAAATCGAACCGCGTGACCATTGACTCACGTTCAAGCAGAGGAATGAATTCGCCGGGAGACACCAAGCCATATTCCGGATGATTCCAACGCACCAACGCCTCCGCACCCACGATTGCGCCGGTTTCAGCATTGCATTTGGGTTGCAGGTAGAAGCAGAATTCGTTGTTGTCAAACGCCTGGTTGATGTCGTCAAGAGAGAATCTGGGTACGATTTCGTCGTTGCTGGGCGCCCTGCCCGTGGATTCCAGCCGCGCGCCTGCGGCAACATCGAATTGATTACCCATGATACTCACCGTTGTACTGTATCAGCGTCACGTCTTCGACACCCTCAATGGCGCGAACGCGTTCCGCGAACGTCATGTCCTTATCGTCACAGAATACTTCAACCGCCATTTCCGTGCGTTCGCCACGCATGGTTTGGACTTTACGAAGAATTTGGTGCGTCCGAACACGCGCGTGATCTCATCTCCCACTACATCGCCCACATAGTGGATCACCGCAATGTACACGCGCCCCTTGTCTTGACGCGAGTAGAACAGAGCCAGCATGCCGATCATCACCAATCCGGCAACAATCACCAGCACATACATGCCGGCGCCCGCCGCAATACCAGACGTGATCGCCCAGAACAAATACAACAGATCCATCGGATCCTTGACCGCGGTACGGTAGCGCACAATCGATAATGCACCGACCATACCAAGCGAAATCACAATATTCGTACTGATGGCCAGCGTGACCATGCAGGTGAGCACGCACATGCCCACCAACGTAACGGCAAAACTGCGCGAATACACCACACCCGTGTAGAAACGGCGGTACACGCAGTAAATGACGATGCCGACGATCAACGCCACCAGCAACGCCAGCGCCATTTTGGGCACATTGTATTGGCCGAAGGATTTCAGCACCGACTTTTTGATCATGTCATTGACGCTCATATGGTTTCTTTCTCTCCTGCTTCCTTGATTCGTAACGTTTGTTTTTGCTGGAATGCCAGTCAACATGCCAGCCGATTACAGACTTGGCTTTACAGGCTTGGCACGCTCCAGCCTTCCTGCCAGTAGTCGAATCCCCGCAAATACGAGGCTTTGTCGTAGCAGAGCACGTATTTCGAAGCCGATGTCAACTCCTGCGCCTTGCCGGGCAGCAGATCACGCACCACTTGCGGCAGGAACTCGGTGAATTTGACCTCCATCACCAGCTTGCCCGGCTCAAGCACGGGCAGTACCGGCAGTGTGGAGTCGAAAATATCGAATCCGCCGACCGCCGCACGCACGTTCATATCGAAGGTGATGCGTACGGTTCCGGCGTCAAGAATCCACGGTTCGCGCTCATAATCGACGATCACGCGAGGGCGCATCACATTGCACATGCATTCCACATAAAACTCGCGGCACAACTGATACTCGCTGTCACGCAGAAATTCGTAATCGCCGGCAAGAATACGGTCGAACTGCTCGTGCGTGAGCGGTGCATCCTCCTTGTAGATCCAACTGTCGCTTTTGCGTTTGCGTTCCAGTTTGATCACACGATCGCTGTAATCGTAGATGCGAATACGGTATTTCTTACGCAGCAGCACACCGTCGACTTTTTCCTGATATGCGGTGTTCCAATAATCGTCGAAATACAGGCTGCGAATCATATAGCCGCCGTTTTTCGCATGCTTGTCGAGGCCAAGCAGCGGCGCCATACGCACGTTCAAGTCGGCTTTTTGCGCGTATGAGATCAGATATTTGAGCTCATGACGGAACCGTTCCTTGGCTGTGCGCGGTGGAACGGATAATTCCTCGCCGACGCGATGTTTGATACGTTGCAGCAGCGACGTTCCGCGATTGCCACCATCACTGCACATTGGCATCCTCCACAATGCTGCCGTCGGCTTTCACATAGAAGCACTTGGTGCCGTAGATCTTGTTGCCGTCGGTGACGTAGTAGTCAAACGCGTCCTGAGTCTCGCCTGATGCGTTGCGTACGCTCACTTTGATGAAGTATTGGCCTTCACCGGGCATGTCCATCACGGCTTCCGGCAATACGAGGTTGCTCTGTGTGAACACTACATCCTTACCTTCGTAATCCTTGGCCACGGTGACGGTATAACGCAAATCCTCATCGTTGAAATCGTAGGAGACATCCCAGCTGAGTTTGAGCTTGCCATTGGTAGGGGCAGGTGTGCCGATGTAGAACGGCATGGGTTTGTTGAACCCGGTTCGGTACGTCTGGTAGTTCTGTTCGATTTCGCTGTGCAGCTGGTTCGCGATCACATCATATTGGCTTTTGGTGACGCCTTCATACATGGAATCAGGCATTTTCCACACATATTGTTCCGTAATGCTGCGGTAATGCTTCACCATGGAGTTGATGCGATTGGCATTCATGTACTTGTATTCGTCTTGTATTGCCTTGTCGAGCGCAGTTCGGAACGACTTGGTCTGCAAGCAGCGGCTAAACAGCATATTGCCCCAGTAGTTGCTGATGCCGTTCTCCCAGCTTTTGCCGTCGGAACGTTGTTTGATCTCATATTCCTTGCGCATGAGCATGCCGTCGTTGTCCCAGTCGAGCACGTAGAAGGTGTCGGAATTCGTGGGACTATACAGGTACATATTGCGGCTTTGCGTATCGGTATTGCCGGTCAACAGCTGGAATGCCATCCAGTATGCGAGATTTTCGGTATCGAAATATTTGCCGAGAATGTCGCTCATCGGCACTGAATAATCGTTGAGCGCGTTCAACATGGCAATCAGTTTGGTATGGTCGTTGTCGCCTTTGATTTCCAGTTTTTCTTCGAATTTTGTCTGATCGTAGTCGGGATCGTCGGCGAGTTTGATCACGTCTTCGTCTCGATGGAATTCGAAGTAATTGACTTTATACAGCTGTCCGTTTTTATCGAGTCCGTGCACCTGCAATGCGGTTTTGTTGAGCTGTTCGACTTGCGTGTACAGACCGTAATCGTCGAAGGAATCCGATCCGCTGGTCTCGTCTTTCACGTACAAGTGCACGAATTGCGTGCGCAGTCCCATCATCTGGTCGATGCCTTTGATGAGATCGTACGCCATTTTGTTACGGAAACGCAGACCTTCGCCCATATGCTTGTTCAATGCGATGGTACGCTGCCCACGCCACTTGCCTTTGCCGCTTTTCAACTCGATCTTGTAGTTCTTCTGCTCGTTTTTGCTCGATGACTGGCCACGTATCTGCACGGTGGCGTTCGGCGCGCTTTCACCAAAACCAAGCTCCCCGGAAACCGGTCCTTGTTCGTCGCCGACCTGCAGCAAACCATTGACCTTGTAGCGGTCAACGCCCATGGCCGCATAGTCATCAACGGAATACTGGTTGATTTCACTCCAGCTATGGTCGGTGCCTTCCGACGAATTACCGCGCGATACCGTCAAATACATGGTTTCGACACCGCTGTCGTCATACACCTTGTATAACGATTCGTTGTCGCGCAAGTGTGCGCCGTCGATGCTTTTGTTCAGCGCTTTTCTTGACTTGCTCATGCGTCTGTGACGAATCCGATGATTGCGATTGTTCATTATCGTTGGGTGATGAAGTCGCACATCCGGCGCAGGAAAGCACCGTCAGCATTGCCGTCAATGCCGCTATTTGCTTGACAAGCGTGGTAATGGCTTTTGTGTTGCGTCGGTTCCACCATGTCATGATTTACGATTCCTCCCGATTATGACATCCGTTTCTGCAATATTCGCCTTGTCAGAAGACCGTGCATGCCCTGAGCGATGCAATGATTGGTCGACCCGCTGTTCGCCATGTTCAAGCAGTATGCCCAGTTCGGTGAAACGTCCACGTTTCGTTTGCGCCACAATCGGCTGCTGCCCCAGCACTCGGTATGGCAGATTGTCGGTGTATGAGGCGAGCCGGAATGTCGCATATATGGCGAACAGCGATGCCCCCATCAGAAAACCGAAACCGAACAGCGACGTAGTGAAGAACTGTCCGATTACTGTGAACACAACCGTCGAACCCGCAAACAATGCCGACGCCGTCAATGCACCGGAATAATCGGTAAAATACAGCAGAATCAGCATCACGGTGTTGCCGACCGCATAAAGGGCATACCCCACGCAGAGCACACGGAAATATCCGTGCATCGCATCGTTGAAACCCAAAGGAAGCGCGTTCAGCACTGTTTTTTCCAACGAAATCACGGCAGCGGTCACCAACAATTGCTTCAACGCCGTGTAATGCAATTCTCGATTGAGCACAGTCAGCATTTCATCTTCGGCAATGGTAATGTCTTTGACCGTGCCACCATCGTTGAGTAGACTGTAATACGAACGATATGTCGGATAGAAATTCACTTCCACCGACACCACAAAATTCACCGTGGTGATCAGAATCGTCAAAAATGCAAGCATGGCGGGCACATCGTAATATGGCGCGCCATAAAACAAACCCTTCACCTTGATGCCGAGCGGACCGCACCAGGTGATCACCAAATGGGCGAACAGGCCGATGGTGGTCAGCAATCCGGTCAACGCCAACGGCAGAAACTGGTCAACCCACTGCAGAAACAGCCACGGATGCTCACGACTTTGCGGAAAATACCGATGCAGCAGCAGCACATCCCACACCAGCATCACACCATAGCCAAGCACCACTGCAAACAACAGCGACTCCACAGGAGGGCAGGCCAACGCAAGCAACACGCATGACGTAACGAACGCCCCCAACACCGCAGCCACGAAAGAATACAGAATGCTTTTGTAATCCTTAATGGCCGTCAAATAGCTCATCGCATTCCAGTTGACGACCAATTTCAAGAAACAGCCACAAACACAACGCGCCCTGCATCAGCGTGGCACCGGAAAACAGCAGAAACACCGTGTACAACACCGCGCCCACCACCAGCATGATGCCAGTAGACCCCCAGAACGACGGCAGAATCATCTTCTCATCGTGATCAAACAACATATCCGCCAGAAAACGGGTGACCGGCATCGACAGAAAACTCGTCAACACCAACGAGGCAAGCAGCGTGTAGGTGATCATGCATACGAGCAGATCGCGGTCGGGGCGGCCCACCTGCCACCAGCTGCTCACGATCAGCACGCCGAACTGCAGGAGTACACCCAACAGCATCGGACCAGCGCAAATCACGCCGGCATAGCCGTAGGCTCGCAGCATCGCCATCAAGCCTCTACGGGTGGAACAGTTTCTTCAGTTCAAATCCAATACCGGCCATATCAGCGCTCCAATCCGAACCGATTCAATCCGAACTGATCCGCGGTATCGCTATACAGCTTGCGATAATCGTCAAGCATGCGCTCATGCCGGTAATAGGCGTTCACACGGTTACGGCCAATCTGCCCCATGGTCTCACGCAGCGTGCGACTGGAACACATGCGTTCCATGGCTCGGCTCAGGCCCTCGCGGTACATCGGGGGCACGTAGAAGCCTGCCGTGCCGAAATCGTCGCCTTCCTCGCCTTCCAAAAGTCACGGGCAGCAGCCGACGTCAGTGGTCACGCAGGGGCGTGCGGCTGCGAACGATTCCAGCACCGACAGCGGCTGGCCTTCGGAAATGCTGGTCAACACGGTGAAATCAAGCTTGCGCATGTATTCGACCACGTTCACACGGCCGGTGAACTCAAGATTGCGCACACCCAACTGTTCCACAAGCTCATAGCATTCGTCGGCATACTCCTGATCGTCAACACCGCCGAGAATATGCAAGCGCACATTGTCGACGCGAGAGGAAAGCTCATGGAACGCGTGAATCAGGGTTTTCACATCTTTGATGGGCGCCATGCGCACCACCGCGCCGATATCAACCCAACCGTCGTCGGGTTTGAAAGGAATATCGCAGAAACGTTCGTATTGAATGCCATTGGGAATCACCTGACAGGCATCGGCGGGCGCACCCATGCCAATTTGGATAAGACGGGCACGACCGAACAAGCTGGTGATGCGCCACGCACGATGGTAGATCTGTTCCGAAAGCATGTAGAAGAAGCGGATCCAACGCGGCCGGAACGCCGGCAGCACCCATTCGGCGGAAATGATTTCCTCTTCGCGTTCACGCGTATAAATGCCATGTTCCGTAAGCAATACCGGCGCATGGTTGATACCCCCCCCAAACAGGCCAACAATCCGCCATATCCAGTGGAAATCGCATGGTAGATCTGCGCTTCCGGCACTTCGCAGCCCATCAAGTACAACACCGGCAGCAACATGGAGCGCACGGTATGGAAAGCGTCGGCGTAGGCCGCATACGGATATTCTTCCATGCAGATTTGCGTAAACAAGTCGATGAATTCACGGCTTTGCAGGAACGACAGCGGATGCACGCCTCTGGTGTGGAACAGGTTGAACAGCACATCCCAATCCGGGCTGCCAAGATTCACCAGTTCGCGCAATGACCGCAATTCCTCTTCGGTGAACGACACTTGCGCTCGTTCACCGCTCAGACGCAAGGCGTCGTCGAGGAACACCTCATGCACTTCCACCACATTGTCGGGCAGGTCATATACGAATTTGCCGCGGTCTTCGGCTTTGGCGCCGATCACCCACAATACGAACTCGTGCTCTTTCATCGCTTCGATATAACTGTGCATCCACGTGGACACTCCACCATGCACGTACGGGTAGCATCCTTCCAAAACCAGGCAGATTCTCATGCCTCTCCCCCAGTCTTGCGTTCGATATGAACCGTGGCGTTCGTAGCTTTGAGCAGATACAAGTTGCCGGTCAGCTTGGTGAGGCTTCCGCCACGAACCCTGCCAGGCGTGCCATTGTTGGCACGGAACATGAGCCACCCTTGATCGGTGAGGTTGCCAAGTTTCAGATCCCAACCATCGTCGGACGTTTCCATCGAAACGGTCAATCCCGAAAAACGTTGGATGGCTGCGGCACATTCCGTGCCTGTCCGCATACGAATGGACGGTGCCGACGATTCCAGCCAGTCAAGATAGTTTTCCAATCCCTGGTAGTACTTCTTCCATCCTTCTTTCGCTCCACGATCTTCATCAAGCAAATCGTCGGGATGCATGAAGTGCGTGCTCACATAGTGCATGTTCAGTTCGGAAACCGCGGCAAGACGCATGTACATGTCGCCCACCATGCCGCCGGACACGATACGTGGAGCCTCCACCACGCCATCGGCCGCAACACCGAACTCCTGCACGTACGTCAAGGAACTGTCGGAAGGCATGTACGTACTGGCGATGGCGCGAATCTGCGACACATCCTCGCCTATGATCTTCCGTCCTTCTTGGGAGAGGATATTCGACGGCGGCACGTATACCGACGATGTTGCGGCAGGCAATACGTCTTTCTGGAATGCGATCAGTTCGTTCAACGAATCGACGATGGCTTTGCGATTCGGCCACTGCACATACGCGTATTCCTTACCGTAATCCGTATTCGGCAACACCAACGGCTGATGGTTGTACCCGTGATATCCGATTTTCGCCGTTTTGCCGAAGCAGCAATCCTCCGTAATACTCGAATTGTGCGCCGTCCGTCTGCCGTACCGGATCATCCTTGGTGTCATCGCCGTAATTCTCAATCATCACACCGGTGAAACGAATACCGTACCGTTCCGCAAGACGCACCAAATCCGGCCACCATACTTGAGAATAGAATTCAGCAATACTCATGTTGTAGTCACGTTTGATGTATTTGCCATTGCCGGACGGTACCGGAGAGGGAAAATCATCCAAGTAGAACGCCGCGCTGTTGATCACCGGATAGGCCGTGGCAGAACCGAGCAGGCTGAACGCCGAAGCGTAAAATCCTCGAAGCACCTTGCCGTAAATACCGATATTGCACACCACCGCCGAACCTGAATTCACGAACGTGCTCCAAATCAACGGTGTGCGCCCATTACTGCTGACGGCCTTGACCTGTGCGCGATCATGCAATGCGACACTCAGCGACGATTCAAACGGATCGCTGAACGTGTATGTCTGGCCGCCGCCCAACATGAAATCCTTGGAGGGTGTAATGCCCTTAGTCAGCACATATTCGTATGCGGACGATTCAATGCCGATCTGCGGGCCGATCACATCCAAATAGCCGGTTTTTCGGGAGTCATGGCAAACATGACTCCTCCGCCTTTTTTGGCCCATTGCATGATTTGCAGCACATGCTCGCCCAGACGGTCGAGATTAGGCATGGCCACCACTATGGTGCTGTAGTGAGTCAACGCTGGAAATTCAGCGTTTTCGTCAGCCACGTCAACCGTAGTGGTGGGGACTTTCATATCAAGCAGAATCTGGTCGAGCATGGCTTCGGCATCGCTGACGCCCTCCTGCGAACTGTCGACCACCAACAGATTCGTAGCTTTTTCGCCAGCGATGGCATTGGCTGCAGGAATGGCTTTGTTTCGATCCAAATACGTGATGTCGAACCGCGTGACACCGTAATGCACGCCCAAGCTTTCCACCAGCAACACCAATGCGATGGCCATGAACACGGCCCACACTTTGACCAAACCTTGCCAGCGGAATCGTTTCCACTTGGCCAACACGTCTGACAGGAATCCTCTGATCATGCGCGTTCAGCTCCTTGGTTCCGGTCCAGAACCGCAGCACACGTCTTCCTTGGCCACCGAGATAAATATGCTTGCTTTCGATCTGCTGAACAGTGTGGCGCAACGCATCGCCATCATTGCGTGCGGCATCGAGTCGTAGACGCATCAGCCATACATCGCCTTGATCCGGCCACTGTTCCATAGCGCCGTCAATGGTGTGCGCGGCATCATCAAAGAGTCCAAGATCGATTTGCATTTGCGCAAGACGGCACGCAACGTAATAATCGCCATGTTGGCGAAGTCGTTCCTGCAATACTTCGGCATATCGCTGCTTCTGCAACTGCAATGCGTATCCTTGCGCAATACCGGAATTGATATATCGTTCCAGCGCATCGCAATAGCGTTCCAACATCGTTTCGGAATTTCGATGCTGCAGATAATCGTTGCGGCAGCGCTGCAATGCAAGATCTTCCTTGGCACTGATCTGTGCCATGGCGGTAGCCGCGTAATGCACGACCTCCACATCCTCATTCAGTCGGGCCTGCGACAGCACATCGATATAATGGCTGGGATTGTCGTTGAGAATGGACATCACCAGACTGCGACGCTGACTCGAATCGTTGACGATCAACGCCTCTTCCAGCGGCACGGTATTGGCGAAATCGGCTCGTTCCTCAACGAGAATGCTTCGACGTTCCTCATCGTCCACGCGCATCTGTTCGAGATCTGGAGCCGTATGCTCGCCCGCACGAATCAGCGTACGCACATGCAGCAAGAGCACGCATAACGGCCCCCACAGCGGCACCAACAGCATAAAAGGAAGCAGACGCCCTTCCACACGAAGCACGCCAAAACGAGACAATACGCACATCAGCACGCATACCAGCACATGTATGACGATAAGCAGCATCGTCACTACCGTTGTGTTCATGCCGTGCCGCCTTCGTGCGATTCGGCGGCCACTTGTTCCGAAGCCTCATCCAGCAGCGCGTCTTCCTCTTGCCCGGAAACGCGTGTCACATGCAATCCAGCTTGGGCCAAACGCTTGTTGATGATAGGCAGCTCATGCTTGCCGGCCTGGTTCATCAACACATACACGTTGCCGTCTTGCAGTACACCCGCCTCGTCCGTCTGACGAATGGCCCCCATGAGACGGCTGCCATTGTCTTGCCAAGCATCATCCACACGCAGCAGCAGGTGATCGCCCATATGGTCGTGCTTGAGTTCGTTGGCGGCAAGCACTTTGGGTAGAAACGCCCGAGTGTTCAGGAATTCGGTGCCCGGCACCAGCATCGCCTGACGCGCCACATTCTCATAGTCGAACGCACGCACCATCGCGGATTCCACCAAGCCGCACATGATGGTGAACAGGTTCTGGAAGTACAGATTCATTTGGTCGGGCTGCGCTTTGGCAAGCACAATCACCACGGCCAGCTTGCCATCGGCATGCACGCCTGCCGCATACATCGGAAGGTCCGGTTCGAGATTGCGGTTCACCCACAATCCACCATGATCCAAAGCTGTAATAATGTTGGCATAATTCTCAAGCAGCGCCGACTTGCTGAACAGGGATTCGGTTTGCGGACTCGCAGCCATCAAACGCGCGAATCGACCGCCGCTGTCAATGCGGTAAACACCGAAACTATCGCCGCCCAATGTGTCTTGCATAATGCGAATGGTCGTGTGATACAGCTTTTGCGGCTGCACTTCGTCCAATTCACGTGTCATCGCATACATTTTGCCGAAACTGTCACGCCTGCCGATAATCTGCCCGCGCAGCATACGACGATCATCGAGCACATCGTGGTACAGGTCACGCAGGAACGCAAGTCGTTCACGCAGCAAACTGTTTTCGTCACGCATGAATCGCAGGTTTTCGCGATTACGCAGCTGCACATACCCGCATACTGCGCCGGCAACGAAATACACCACAAACGCAAGCCAGTTCGACGTGTCGTAAAACAGCGGAGCGAATGAAGCGCCCTTCGATGCATACGACAACGCCATGCCGACACATGCGAGCACGGCCGCGAACACGCCTGCGTTCAGTCCGTGCATCGTGCCGACGATCACCACGAAAAACAGGCGCAAATCCACGGTTCCCAACTGGCTGTTGCCTTGTACCGCGGTGCGAAGCAGTTCTTCCAATATGAACGCGATGAAGATTTCGATTGCGATCCATGGTTTTGAATGGTTGCGTAGAAAATCCCAGACCGGGTGCTTCTTGGATTGTTCCTGAGCACGCGCTTCTTTCCAGCGCTGAAGCACAGGGGGAAGATCCTGTTTGAGCGAATATCGCGGCGACCAGCCATAGCGCAATCGCAGCACATGATCGTCTGCTGGGTAATGTTGGGGTCTGTCTTCGCCAAAAGTCACCGATAATCCGGGAAATGCCGCGCTGATCGCATCAGCAAATCACCGTATGTGAAGTCGAACACGTTGGCACATGGAAGATTTCGCTTTCGGCGGTCCAATCGTCGAACATGCGGTAGATCAGTTCGGCAAGATCGTCGGCGCAGAGAAAGCATGTCTGTTGCTGTTTGCGTTCGCAGAATGAGATCGACCCTGCCGATGCCTGTTCGAACAGTCTGCCGAAATATGCGGTTGCTCCATTGCGCTCGGGTGCATACAAGTATGGACAGCGAATGATTTTCGCTTCCAGACGGTAGGTGCGCGCGTAATACAGGCAGAGTTCTTCCGACGCTCGAGACATCAGACTTTTGCTGGTATCACGTACGTCGGCGTTTTCCGGATAGGTGAATTCGGATTCCGGTCCGCATACCATCAGCATTTGCGTGGATCTGTTACGTATGGCGTGCAGCAATCTGCGAAGATATCCGAGATCGCCGTCACGCTCACTTCGCGGGGTGAGGCCTCGGAAAAGAATACGATGCGATCGAATTCGTATGTGGTCATGACTTCGGTCATTGCCGCAGGGTCGGAAATATCGATGATTTTGAGGCGATCGGAGCCATCAACGGTGTTTTCGCGTTGAGCTATGACCACGTGGTCCTCAGGAAAGGAATGCTGAATCCACTGCTTGGTAATGAAGTCGGTGTTGCCGACCAGAAGCACTTCCATGCCGCCACTCCAGCGAATACTCCCTTAACGGGGTTACGGCATAACTCTGCCCACAAACCCCCATTGTTACTGCCTTACGGTGTTCCAGTGTAGCCAAACAGCAGACAGACTCCCCCTCTCACGGAGGTTTTCTTAGTCATTTCTCAGTAACTCGCAAGTCAACATGACTTGCGTCGACCATTTTAGGGGGCTTACCCGCAATGCGAGTGCGTATTCAACCAATAGCCGGCATCAGTGGCTTGGCGCTAGACATACGGCCGCAATCGTCATAAGTGTGGGCAAAAACAAAAAACCTCGGATGTTTCCGAGGTTTCAAAGCTATGGTGGCTCCGAGCGGCATCGATCCGCTGACCTAACGATTTTCAGTCGTTCGCTCTACCAACTGAGCTACAGAGCCATGAACAGGAACCTGTTCGAGCGACCCCGGCCGGACTTGAACCGGTGACCTCCGCCGTGACAGGGCGGCGCTCTAACCAACTGAGCTACGGGGCCATTGCCACCTTGTTACCAAGGTAAGTACCCCCTGAGAGAGTCGAACTCTCGTTGTCAGATTGAAAGTCTGGTGTCCTAACCGTTAGACGAAGGGGGCGCTTTCAGCGTTTCCGCGTGACAACTCGCTTAACTATACGCGAATCCTCAGAACATGCAAATCTCGGCGTGTCGCAGCGTCGCAAAATCGCCATCAACCCGTTGCCAAAGTGCTGAAAATCGTTGAAATCAAGCCATTTCAGCACTTCAACAACAGACCAACCGGCACTATACGCAGCGATAGGTGAGGTCATGAATCACACGACCCGCAGCAAGTCCTTTTTTCTCAAAATTCGTGAGAATTCGTCCGGAAAAACGCTCGGATTCGGTGAAATCGGCGTGTCGCAGACCGGCCGCTTCGTCGGCATTTCCCTTGCCAACATGCTCGACCGGCAAACTCACCGTAAGCATGCCGTCATTATGGAATCCTTCAAGACCATCCATCACCTCATGCACATGCAATGCATAGTCTTCGATGTCGGTGGCGATACGCCACACTCCCCCCATCCCGCAACGTGCGATGATCTCGCCGGCAAGCTCCGGCTGCACGATACGACGCTTGTGGTGGCGCATCTTGGGCCACAGATCAGGGAAGAAGGTCCATACTTCAGCGATCGAGCCATCCGCCGCGGCTTTGAAGAGCTCAGGAGCGTTGACCTGCGCGATGCGCAGATTGGTCAGGCCCTGCTTGCCTGCGAGCAGCATGGTATGCGCCACGCCCGGATCATAGACCTCAAGCGCCAGGAAGTTCATATCGGGGTGTTCAGCAGCGGCCGCAACAACGTTTTCCCCCTGGCCGGTACCGATTTCCACAATCAGAGGATTGACATTGCCCCACACATCCGCGATATACGCCCGATCGAACACCAGATCGCCTCGCACATCAAGCGACCCCTCGCCCGCGTTGATTTTCAGCAGATACGTATCTGCATAGGCATCCCATGCACGCTGCAAGCGTGCGTCGAGCCTGGCGGAACGACGCACGAAGGACAACACCTTGCGCCCATACAAGGCAGGACGCTGGCCAGCATCAGCCCGTTGTTCATCTTGCGTTTGTGACATGCTTTGTTCGTTTTCGCCGTTAACTTGATTTTCAGTCGGCGTGTTCACATCTTCTTGCATACCCTAATTTATAGAGGAAACGCAGGAAAGGGTCGATTATGTGCGTTCCTGTTCATGTGTTATACTCAAATTGTTCAAAAGGTAACAAACTAGAGCAAAAGTGAACAACGTTCGTTGGACGTTTGTTTTTCGAACCAAAGCGCTTTAACGCTCATTTTGGAGGAAAGGACAGAACATGACAGTTCTCGTCACTGGTGGGTGCGGCTACATCGGCGCTCACGTCGTCCACGCTCTTCACCAGGCCGGCGAACAGGTCGTCGTCGTTGACGATCTGAGCTACGGCAAGCCAACCCGCATCGAAGGCTCCCGCCTCGTACGGCATGGATATCGCCGCACCGGGTGCCGGCGAACGCCTCGCCGAAATCATGAAGGCCGAAGGCGTCGATTCCGTCATCCACTTCGCAGCCCGCAAGCAGGTCGGCGAATCCGTTGAAAAGCCGCTGTGGTACTACCAGCAGAACATCAACGGCATGCTCAACGTGCTCATCGGCATGCGCGACTCCGGCGCCAAGAAGCTCGTCTTCTCCTCTTCCGCAGCCACCTACGGCGTTCCGCCGGTCGACGTGGTTCCGGAAGACGTCGTTCCGATGCTGCCGATCAACCCGTACGGCCAGACCAAGCTGTTCGGCGAGTGGATGGCACGCGCCTGCGAAGAGCCGTACGGCATTCGCTTCTGCGGCCTGCGCTATTTCAACGTGGCCGGCTGCGGCCCGGTCGAGCTTGAGGATCCGGCAATCCTGAACCTCATCCCGATGCTGTTCGACCGTCTGAAGAAGGGCAAGGCCCCTGCGATCTTCGGCGACGACTACCCGACTCCGGATGGCACCTGCGTGCGCGACTACATCCACGTCTCCGATCTGGCCGACGCCCACATCGCCGCCCTGAAGTATCTGGACCGCGATGAACGCAAGTACGACGCCTTCAACGTCGGCACCGGCGAAGGCACCTCCGTGCGTCAGATCGTCGATGAGGTCAAGAAGGTCACCGGCCTGCCGTTCGAAGAGACCGTCATGGCCCGTCGCGCAGGCGATCCGCCGCACCTGATCGGCTCCCCGAAGCGCATCAACGAGGAGATGGGCTGGC
>ENA-OQJI01000134-OQJI01000134.1-human-gut-metagenome-genome-assembly--contig:-NODE-134-length-17226-cov-1.052635_pt1 | contig 17226 bp, 15 predicted proteins | sample MGYA00242602_ERZ504768 | MGnify/ENA primary metagenome ERZ504768 (study PRJEB26092, sample SAMD00036368) | human gut metagenome | host: Homo sapiens | study: EMG produced TPA metagenomics assembly of...
TCGGGATTCCTCCCTAGTCAAACCAAACAGCCTCTTTTTTGGTCTCCGACGCATGTTAGGCGGAGAGGGTAGCCTTCGGCGAGATTGACGGGGGGTGTTGGCGCGTTCCACTGCTTCGTTGGAATGGGTGGCGGTTTGTTTGATGATGTCGTCGTAGCCGGTGAGAGCGGCGAAAGGCATGAATTGCGCGGCACGGTTGTGCATGCTCATGTGCGGGCGCGTGCACGAGCGATGATGAGGCAAGTTGATGATGTCATCGTAACGGTCGGTTTGCTGCAAACTCATGCTGCATGACCTCCAATCTGCCGGTTGCGCTGTTGACCTGTGGCATCAGCGAACATGTCCATCCCTTTAATGACGGCGTTTTTGCCGAACTTGCGTTTGATGTCAAGAATCGTCTGCTGCACATGCTGTTCGGAAATCTCATCGACAACCCGCATATCGTCAGCGTAGGAAGACCGCACGTTGTTATCGACGTTATCACTGCAATCGTTGCTATCGCTTCCATTTGAGACTTCCTGCATATCCGAAAACAGATCGGGCTGAACGTAATTCGCCGCAGCATTCCGCTCAGCCAGCTGTTCGACCGTTTGCAAATCAGAAGCAACCACATTCAATCGACGTACCAACAGCCGATGATCGACGATTCTGCAGAACAATTCGTCAACCGCATCGCATATGCGCGTGGTGGATGACGTATGGTCGCCCAGACCAATCGACCCTATAGCCGGCTTGGGCACACGCCGACCATACCTATCAAGAGTTACGGGACCGCTATATTCGGCAATGGCTCGCTCAGCCATCGCCTTCAATTCCGGAGTGCCACACTCCCTAGCCGCTTTGGATCAAGACTGGCGGTATCGTAACCGACCATCAACCCCATATGGCCGGCCTTCACACCTTTGGCAACCAAGTCCAAAGACAAGGTGTCCGCCATTTCTCTCACAATCAGCCGCGCCGAGTCAAAACCGACCGCGCCCGTAAGCACCTGCCCCGAACTCATACTATGACCAGCTGGCTTATACGCTTTGATGTCGGCGATCGTGCAAGGTTCCCAACCCCACGCATGGTCGATAAGCAGCTCGGCGTTCACACCGAACATCTTGTACAGCAGGCCCTCGTTGTAATACTCGTCGGCACGGCCTATGGAACATCGGGCTATATCGCCCATTGTCATTAGACCTTGGGCTTCGAGCTTCTTCGCATACCCTCGTCCCACACGCCAGAAATCAGTCAACGGCCTGTGCGCCCATAACAGCCGACGATACGACATCTCATCCAATTGCGCGATACGCACGCCATCCTTATCCGCGGGAATATGCTTGGCGACCACGTCCATAGCCACTTTCGCCAAATACATATTCGTACCGATACCGGCCGTTGCGGTGATGCCCGTCTCCCGAAGAATCTGCTGGATCATTTCACGGGCCATATCATGCGCGCTTTTGCCGTAAGCCCGCAAATACCCGGTAACATCCATGAATACTTCATCTATCGAATAGACATGAATGTCAGCTTCGGATACGTACCTTAAATATATGCTGTAGATTTTCGCACTGATGTTGAGATAATGCGACATTCGAGGCTTGGCTATATACACGCCGGCAGCCAGATTCGGATTAGCTGCGAGCGCTTTCGCATCATACGATTCACCTCTCAGCACACCGCCCGGTGCCGCTGCCCGCCGTGCAGCATTGACTTCTTTAAGCTTCGCTTTGACTTCGAACAGTCTCGCCCGCCCCGGCAGTCCATATGCTTTGAGCGATGGCGACACGGCAAGACAGATGGTTTTGTCGGTGCGCGATTGGTCGGCCACTACCAGATGCGTGGATAGAGGGTCGAATCCGAGTTCCGCACATTCCGAAGACGCATAGAAGGATTTCAGATCGATAGCGATATAGGTACGTTCGGCCATCTTCAGACTCCTTCCATGATTTGGCTCCATCTTGAAACGTCAACGAGCACTTCGCCTCGCAAAGCACCGACAAAGCATCGCCGATGCACCGCACTGTATTTTCCTGCATTCAGCATATCAGAGAGTTCGAACAATTGTTCGACACACCCGACATGCCAAGTGCCCCTAAGGACTCCACGAAAACCGCCGATTGTAGCCTCCGGTTGGTAGTGTTGAACGGTAGCGAATCCCTTGTCTCCATGGTTTTGGAAGGAGCTTTGGCTTGTCAGCTGAACTCGAAGACATCCACGAGGAATGCGGTATTTTCGGCGTTTGGGGCCACCCGGACGCCGCCCGACTCACCTACTTCGGCTTGCACGCGTTGCAGCATCGCGGTCAGGAGGGTGCCGGCATTGTCTCGAACGATAATGGTCATCTTATCGGTCATCGCGGAACGGGTCTGTTGACCCAGGTGTTCAGCGACGAGCGAGAATCGAACGCCTGAAGGGAGACAGGGCGATTGGCCATGTGCGCTACGCCACTGCCGGCTCTGGCGGCACCGACAACATTCAGCCGTTCATCTTCCGTTTCCATGATGGAGATATGGCCCTGTGCCACAACGGCAACCTCACTAACTGCCCGTCCCTGCGCCGCAAGCTGGAGGACGAAGGTGCGATCTTCCACTCCAATTCCGACACCGAAGTGCTTATGCACCTCATCCGCCGTTCCTCGAAGCGCACTTTCATGGAGAAGCTCAAGGAAGCGCTCAACACCGTTCATGGCGGCTTCGCCTATCTGATCATGACCGAGAACGCCATGATCGGCGCGCTCGATCCGAACGGCTTCCGTCCGCTCTCCCTTGGCAAGATGAAGAACGGCGCATATGTGCTCGCCTCCGAGACCTGCGCGCTCGACATCGTCGGCGCCGAGCTGGTGCGCAACATCCGCCCAGGCGAAATCGTGGTCGTGGATGATCACGGATACAAGATCGTGCAGTACACGAACCAGACCCAGCTGGCCATCTGCTCGATGGAATTCATCTACTTCGCACGTCCGGATTCCGATATTTACGGCGTGAACGTGCATTCCGCCCGCAAGCGTATGGGTGCGCGTCTGGCCCAAGAATCGCCGGTCGATGCCGATATGGTCATTGGCGTGCCGAATTCCTCGCTGTCCGCGGCCTCCGGCTATGCGGAAGAAGCTGGTCTGCCAAACGAGATGGGCCTGATCAAGAACCAGTATGTGGCTCGAACCTTCATCCAGCCGACGCAGGAACTGCGCGAGCAGGGCGTGCGCATGAAGCTGTCCGCCGTGCGCGGCGTGGTCAAAGGCAAGCGCGTGATCGTCATCGACGATTCCATCGTGCGCGGCACCACGTCCAAGCGCATCGTGCAGCTGCTTAAGGAAGCCGGCGCAGCCGAAGTGCACATGCGCATCAGCTCGCCGCCGCTCAAATACCCGTGCTTCTACGGCATCGACATCTCCACCACCAAGGAGCTCATCGCCGCAAAGAAGTCCGTGGAGGAAATCCGCGATTTCATCGGTGCCGATTCCTTGGCGTTCCTGTCACTCGACGGATTGGTCGAATCCATCGGCCTGGGTGCGGACGCACCGTACGGCGGTCTGTGCGTGGCCTATTTCAATGGCGATTATCCGACCGCCTTGGATGACTATGAGGCTGATTTCCTGAAGTCGTTGACTCCGGAGGACCGCGTCCGACTGCCTGAATTCGCCCTGTACAAGAGCAAGTACGAAGGCAACGAATACACCACTACTTCACCCCAAGAAGAACACTGAACCCTAGAAAGGTTTGATATGCCAAAAGCATATGAAGAAGCCGGCGTGAGCGTTGAGGCCGGTTACGAAGTCGTCAAGCGCATCAAGTCCCATGTGGCTCGCACCAACCGTCCGGGCGTAGTCGGCGGTATTGGCGGTTTCGGCGGCCTGTTCGATCTGGCTTCCCTCGGATACAAGGAGCCGGTACTGATTTCCGGCACCGATGGCGTCGGTACCAAGCTGGTCGTTGCCAAGATGGCCAACAAGCACAACACCATCGGCATCGACTGCGTGGCCATGTGCGTCAACGATATCGCCGCTCAGGGTGCGGAACCGTTGTTCTTCCTGGATTACATCGCCTGTGGCAAGAACGATCCAGCACTGCTCGAGCAGGTTGTGGCTGGCGTTGCCGACGGCTGTGTACAGGCTGGTTCCGGTCTGATCGGTGGCGAAACCGCTGAAATGCCGGGCATGTATGACGAAGACGAGTACGATCTGGCCGGCTTCGCGGTCGGCGTTGCCGAGAAGTCCGCAATCGTGGACGGCTCCACCATCGCTGAAGGCGATGTACTCATTGGTCTGCCGTCCACCGGCGTGCATTCCAACGGCTTCTCTCTGGTGCGCAAGGCCCTATTCGAGAAGGCCGGCTATACCGTCGATACCGTGCTTGACGAGCTCGACGGCGAAAAGCTCGGCGACGTACTCCTTACCCCGACGAAGATCTATGTGAAGGCTCTTTCCCCGCTGTTCAAGGCCGGCGTGGTCAAGGGTGTCGCCCACATCACCGGCGGCGGCTTCATCGAAAACGTTCCGCGTATGATTCCGGACGGTCTGGCCGCACACATCAACCTCGGCTCCTGGCCGGTACTGCCGATTTTCGACGTGCTCGAAAAGGCCGGCGAAGTCGACCATATGGAAATGTTCAACATCTTCAATATGGGTATTGGCATGGTGTTGGCGGTCAACGCCGAAGATGCCGATAAGACCATGGAATTGCTGAAGTCCAATGACGAAGCCGGTTACGTACTCGGCAATATCGTCAAGAAGACCGATAGCGACGTCGAACTGCAGTAAATACATATACGGGGGTGAGCCATAACGGCCACCCCCCCTTTTATTTCCGAAAACTTTCCTGAACATAGGATTTTCCCAAAAGGGACATAACAGGAGGAAACATGAAGGTTCTGGTCATTGGTTCCGGTGCACGCGAGCATGCCATCGCCCATGCACTTATGCGTGGCGGCAGCGTCAGCGAAGTCACGGTGGCTCCGGGCAATCCAGGCATGGAGCTTGACGGCATCCGCACCACGCAGATCAACCCGTCCAATCATGCCGCGCTGATTGATTTTGTAAAGAACAACGGCTACGACTGGGTGTTCGTCGGTCCGGAAGTGCCGCTTATCGAGGGCATCGTCGACGATTTCGCGGGAGCTGGCATCAAGGCGTTCGGTCCGAGCAAGGCCGCCGCGCAAATCGAGGGTTCCAAGGATTTCGCCAAGCAGTTGATGGAGCGTCACAGCATTCCGACCGCAAAGTATCAGACGTTCGACGATTTGGAGCGTTCCACCGCTTATGTGCGTGAACATGGCGCTCCGATTGTGATTAAGGCTGACGGTTTGGCCGCCGGCAAGGGCGTGACCGTTGCCATGGATGAGGAAACCGCCATTGCCGCTCTTGAAGACATTTTCGTCGATCACCGTTTCGGCAACGCCGGTGCGAAGGTTGTCATCGAGGACTTCCTAGAGGGTCAGGAGTTCTCGCTGATGAGTTTTGTGAATGGCACCGATTTCTGGCCGATGCCGATTTCTCAGGATCATAAGCGCGCTTATGATGGCGATAAGGGTCCGAACACCGGTGGCATGGGTGCGTACAGTCCCCGTTCCGCAGATCGGTCAGGATGTGGTTGACACCGCTATCGAAACCATTGTGAAGCCGACCGTTCAGGCTATGGCTGATGAAGGAACGCCGTTCACTGGCATTCTGTACGCTGGCTTGATCGCCACCGCTGACGGTCCGAAGGTCATCGAGTTCAATGCTCGTTTTGGCGATCCGGAAACGGAAGTCGTGCTGCCGAAGCTCACGTCTGATCTCGGCGCTGGCATCAGCGCTCTGCTCAATGGCGAGACTCCGGAATTCACTTGGGATAACGACAATGCCACGCTTGGTGTGGTACTCGCCGCCGACGGCTATCCTGTCGATGTGATCAAGGGCGCTGCGATTCCTGAGATTCCAGTCGACGAGGATTCCCACGTGTATTACGCTGGCGTTGCTCGTAGCGAAGAAGGCCTGGTTGCCAATTCCGGTCGTGTGCTGCTGGTCGAGACCTCTGCCGCCGATATCAAGACCGCTCAAGACAAGATGTATGCGATTATCGACAAGCTTGACACCAAGGGCATGTTCTACCGTCACGACATTGGCGCCAAAGCACTGAACATCTGAATGCACCCAGCGATTGCATACCATCAGAAATTTCTGTAACCATACAATCGCAATCATATATATATAAAAAAAGGACGGCGGTTTTGTGGTCGGACAGAGAGGAGTCCGACTGAAAACCGCCGTTTTTAATCACACAACACAGGCAAGCTTATATTGATTACTTCTGCTCTCCCGGCTTCGGAATGAGCAGGGATGCGCAGAACGCGAGGCCGAGCAGAATCACACCGCCAACCATGGCTGCGATGTAGCCGCTGGTCGCACCGCCGGATGCGGTGAACGCGTTCTGAGCAGCGTACAGCACTGCATAACTCAGACCGGCACCCAGGTTGAATGCACCGGAGTTCAGACCAGGCAGGTAGCCCGGATTGTCTTCCGGAGAGAGCACAATGCCCAGACCGTTCAGCATGATGTTGGCAGTACCTGCGTAGGAAACACCCAAAGCCAAAGACATGACCACAAGTGCCCAGATGCTCGGAACGTTGCACACGAAGATGCCGAACAGCACGCCCACAACAGAGACGATCAAGCCAGTACGCAGCACCGCACGGTAGCCGAACTTCGAAGCGAGCACGCCTGCGACCGGACCGAATGCGAGACCGATCAACGCATACGGAGTCAGGGTGGCGAACGATACCACGCTGGCGCTCATGCCGGCGCCGACTTCGGTATCCTGAGCGAGAGCAGGCACGATACCGTTCATGATGGCGAACACGCCGGTCATGGTAAGCAGGGTGGTCAGCAGCAGACCCCAAGTACGACGCTGCTTGAGGTAATGCGTGGTGACCATCGGAGCCTTCTGACGCTTCTCAACATTCCAGAACACCACGAACAGCACGGCTGCAATAATGATTTCGACAGCGACCAGCATCCAATTGGCGGAGCCCAGCTTCTGAATCTCGTTGATGGCCAGATATGCGGCCAAGAATGCGGCGGCAAGGGAAACCACGCCAACCCAATCCATCTTCGGAGTCTCGGAAGCGGTGGATTCTTCCGCATACACGAACACAAGCACAATGGCAAGCACCGCAACGCCAACCATGACCCAGAACACGGAACGGAAACCGAACGTGCCAGCAAGCCAGCCGCCAAGAATAGCGTCGACACCGCCGATGCCACCATTAACGGAAGTCAGAATAGCCATGAGCTTGGCGTACTTCTTATCTTCAGTAACCTTGGCGTGCAGCATGATCAGCGTCATCGGCACAATCGGACCGGCAACACCCTGAATCACACGACCGATCATCAGCATCGGCACGTTGACCGCGAGCGCGGAAACCACGCAGCCCAAAGCGGTAAGCGCAAGAATGCCAAGCAGCACTTTCTTGCGACCGATCAAATCGCCGAGTCGCGGCAGGAACAGCGAGAACACTGCGCACGAGGTGAAGAACACCGTCTGGGTCAAGCCAATCTGCGCATCGGTGGTGTTGAGTTCAACACGCATGGTCGTCAATGCAGGCGAAAGCATGGACGCGTTGAGCTGGAACGCGAAGATGGCTGCCATCAATGCTGCCATCAATGCGACGACGGACTTGCCGCCTTCGTCGAGCATTTTGCTGTTTTTGGTCTCTGTCATTAGAGCACCCCTTTACTTATCTTTCTCTTCTTTCAGCCGATGGTCTTGATTGCGTCGGTTACCAAATCCCAGAATTTGTTGAAATCAAGCTTGACTGCAACCTGGGTGTGGCATTCTTCGGCGCTCGGCTCTGGACCTCGCAAGTCGGCGACGGTCATGCCAAGTGTGAGATCTCCATGGATTTCGACATCAACCGGGCAACGACGGGTGGTCATGACGCTCGAATCAATGAGGTATGCCACCGTGCACGGATCATGGACCGGAGGATCGATGAAATCTTGATTGTCTTGATAGGTCTTGCGGAAGAAGTCCATCAGACCAGACACGAACTTAGCGAGATCAGTGCCAACGCCTTCGATACGCTGCTGCACTTCGGGCGTGCACAATGCCTGATGCGTCAGATCCAATCCGACCATGGTGATCGGCCAGGCTTCATTGAACACGATGTGAGCGGCTTCCGGATCGACCTTGATGTTGAACTCGGCCACGGCACTCCAGTTGCCCACATGGTATCCGCCGCCCATAAGCACGACTTCCTTGACACGTTCAACAATGCGCGGCTCCATGCGGGCAGCCATGGCAATGTTGGTCAGCGGTCCGGTCGGCACCAGAGTGATGGTGCCTGGCTCGTTGCTCATAATGGTGTCGATAATCCAGTTGACGGCATGTCCGGCTTCCAACGGACGGCTGGGTTCAGGCAGTTCAACGCCGTCAAGACCGGTTTCGCCGTGAATGGAGGCTGCCACTTCCTGCTTACGCACCAGCGGACGGTCACATCCGGCATGCACCGGCACGTCGGTGGCATGCGCCTTTTCCAGCACTGCACGGGCGTTGTAGGTCACCTTGTCAAGGCTCTGATTGCCACCTACCGTGGTGACGCCCAGCAGATCGATATTGGGATTGCCCACGGCAAGCAGGATGGCGACGGCGTCATCATGTCCCGGATCGCAATCAAGGATGATTTTCTTGGACATTATGGTTCCTCCTTATGTACTCCAACTTTGAACCGATAATGAGGTGGTCGACGATTGACTGACTCCGGCTCATCGGTCACACAACTTGTTGCAAGGCCGGCAATGGCCTTTGATATCAGCGACTTCCGAAACCTTCGAGCAGTTGTTCGGCTGCCTGAAGATCGATGTCACGAGGTGTGTTTCCCGCAAAACGCTCGTCAACTACGGCCTGCGCATTGGAAACGAGTTCTTCAACGCTGATGCCGTAATCCTCAACAGGATGCAGACCGAGCATGCGGTCGCGGAAATCCTTGAACGCTCTGCTTGCGATAACCGCAACCTGCTCGTCCGGCGTATTTTCCGGGTAGACCGCACCTAGAATCTGACCGATCTCACGAACCTTATGCGCACGTACGGGAGCAACGAACTCCATAACCGCCGGCAACGCGTAGCCAACGGCTTCACCGTGCACGATGTGGTATTTCGCTCCGAGCACGTGTGCGATGGAATGCCCCGCAATGGTTCCCGCATTGTTCAGCATCCATCCTGCAAGCGTCGACGCGACCATCACACGTTCCCTGCTTCACGATCCTGACCGTTTGCCACAGCACGCGGCAGATAGTTGTACAGCAGGAACATCGCTTTTTCGCAATGGCATCCGCGACCGGACTTGCCATTCGGGAAAGGTATCCTTCCGCGGCGTGGCAGAATGCGTCAAGTCCGCAAGCAATGGTCATTTTTGCGGGCAGTGTCAGCATGAGATCCGCGTTCAGCACGGCATATTCGCTGACTGCCGGATCGGCAAGCACCGCGAGTTTACGACCGGTGGATCCTTCGGTGACCACCAGCGCGTTGGACATTTCGCTGCCGGTGCCGGCGGTGGTCGGAACTGCGATCATACCGTTGCATGGTGCGATCGGCTTGGCTGGATCGGTGTATTCGATGATGGATCCGCCGTTGACACGCACGATGTTGATGCCTCGGGCAACATCCATGGAACTGCCACCGCCGATGGCGATGATGCTGTCAGCCTTATGTGCTTCGAATGCTTCGACGCCGGATTCCACGGTTTCGCAAAGCGGGTCGGGCTTGACCTGGTCGAATACCGCCACATCGACACCGACCTGTTCAAGCTTGGTACGTGCGGCAACGACCAGCGGCATGCTTCCGACGAAGGAATCCGTGACCATCAGCGGACGAGAATAGCCCGCAGTCTGCATGATATCGACCAGAGTCTCCCCTAAATCGTCAGTGCAGACCACTTTGACGGGTTGCAGCAGTTTGACTTCCATAGCCATCGGTCACTGTCCGATCTTTGCGGCCGCAGCGTCGGCATTGATGCAGAATTGACGAACCTTGTCGATGTCTTTCTCCATGTAGCCGCCGTCGTATTTGATGCTGGTCTTCGTCAGGGAGTCCACGCCATACGGCTTGCACTGTTCGATGGCTTCGGCAACATTGTCTGGTCCAAGACCGCCAGCCATGATGACCGGCTTGCCGCATTCGGCCACAATACGGGCGTCAATGCTCCAGTCGTGAGTCAGACCGCTGGCACCAATGCCGGTGTCGGGGGCCAGACCGGAGTCCGTGAGGATGAAATCGCAGTATTGTGCGTACTTCTTGGCACGATCGACGGCGGATTCATCGTCAACGAGCACGGCCTGCATGAGTTTGGTGTTCGGAGCGGCTTCCTTAAGTCGGGCCGCGAATGCTTCATCTGCGGCGTACCCATCGCCTGCGATATGCAGAATGTCAGGCCGCACCTCTCTGGCAAGCTCAATCATCTCGTCGGGATCGTTGGTCAGCATGATGGCCACGGAGGTGACGCCACGACGCTTGCATTCGTCGAAAATGCGGTGCACGCGTTCGATTGGCACACGATGTGCCGGAACGCCACCATTCTGCATCGGCACCAGTCCAATGTTGTCGGCACCAGCCTCCATGGTTTTGACGGCCTCATCGTATTCGATCAGAGAATAGATCTGCTTGACTACCATTGTCGGTTCTCCTTGTGTTTGTATGGGTTGATGGACGTGTGATGTAGCAAAATTCAGGCGGTACGCACTTCGTCGAGCAACGGCTCGATCTCGCCGGACATCTTCTTACGTATGCGTTCCACGGTGATATCGGGCACTGCTTTTGTGCATTCGAGCGCGATGCTGGATGCTGCCTGCGCAATTTTGCCGACTTCTTCAAGATCTCGATCGGGGTTATCGAAGAAGCTCCAGGTGATGGCTGCCATGCCGGCATCTCCGGCCCCATTTGCCGTGGCGATTTCGGTGCGGTATGGCGGCACATGCTTGAAGCTGTATTCGTCGTTTTCGTGTCTCGCGCACAGGATTCCGTTGGCACCCAATGAAATGAATACGTTCTTCACGCCCCTGTCGAGCAAGGTCTTCGCTGCGGCACCTGCCGAATACTGGTCGGCGATACCGATGCCGGTGAGTACGGATGCTTCCAAATCATTCGGCTTGAGCACGGTCATCTTGTTGAGGATCGTGTCGAAACGGTGCGCTTTGACTGTGGAAACGGTGTCTCCGAACAGTGGCGCGGTGACGTGTTCGCCAATCCATGTCATGGTTTCCGGTTCAAGATTGGCGTCAAGCAGGCAGATGGCGGCACCGTTGATGAAGTCGAGGCGAGATTCGAGGAATGCCGGATTGATTTCCTTGCAGATTTCCATGTCGTTGACGGCCACCAGCAGATCGCCCGTATCGTCGGTGATGAACATGTAGGTGGAAGAACGGCGTCCTTCCAGCTGTGCGGCATAGTCAAGATTGATGTTGTTGGCCGCGCACGAACGTTCCAGGGTCTTGCCGTTTTCATCGTCGCCGTAGACGGTGATCAGGTATGTCGGCATGCCCAGATGAGCCATGTTCTGTGCGATGTTCTGCCCGACACCACCTGCGGACATGCTGACGACGCCCGGATTCGAGTCTCGGTCCACTACGGTGCTCGTCGGTCTACCACAGATGTCCATGTTCATGCCACCGATGACCACAACGTAACGGTCAGGAACAGTATTTCCTGAAGTCATATCCGCCATGGATATTGCCTCCTACATTTTCGGGGATATATCTGCCTTGATACACCCTTGATAAAACGTTTTATCTTCAATTTAGAGTACAACAAAAGTTTAAGCCAGTCAACTTTTGCTTATATTTCATCGATGTAACATATGGAAAAATCGCGTGTCTCGCGATTACGAAAGAAACAAATGTAAGACCGCCATACCTGCGTTACTGCAGCAAATCAGCTTTGCGCCGCACAGCTTCTTCAGAAAAATCAGCGCAAATCGACTGCACCTGAGACATATTCATCGCAGCCGCCGCAGACGCATATCTAGCGCATTCCCGCTGTGTTTTATGCTCACGACGCGCCCACACCAGCGCACTCAACGCCACCGACGCACCACCATTGGTATATCGACGTTCCTCCGCCCTTCCCGGCAAAGACCAGAAAAAGCTTTCATGTTCGCAGCAGTACAGCATGTCCGAATCATCCACAAAAAGAAACACATTACGCACACCGGACCGCAGCAAATGTTCGGCGCAATCTCTGGCACTGGCCTCGTCATGCACCTCAATCCCCGACACGAATTTGGCTTCGGCGGAATTAAGCACCATAGTGTCGATGCGATCGAGCACCGGCGTGATTCGCGCCGCTTTATTAACGGAAACCACGCGCACGAAAATCGGTCGACTTGTCTTTTCGCAAACCCATGCTATGGCATCAGACGGCAAGCTCGAATCAATCGCCACCATTTCCGCATTGACGATGGTCTGCTCTCGTTGCGCTAGAAATTCCGGGGTGATTTCCGCACTGATCTGCATATCATCAAGACCTACAATCTGACGCCCCTGCGCGGAAACAACCGACAAGAAGGTGGAAGTAGGCATATGGGAAATCTGCTTGGCATGCGTGATGTCAATGCCGTTGGCATACGCGTCCTGCTTGACGCGTTCGCCGTTCTCATCATCACCATAGACGGAAATCAAATAATTCGGCACGCCAAGCCGGTTCAGATTGTAGGCGATATTGTAACCAATGCCACCCACGGATGACACAATGCGCCCCATGTTGGAACTTTCCCCAACCACATCCTGCATGGCGACACCGTAATGGTCTATATTGATAGCGCCAACAACAGCCACATAGCTGGGCGGAGTGACGATATACCCTTTGCCTTGGATGTACCCTTTTTTCATCAGGTTGGAGATGTGCGCGGCCACCCCTGAACGGGTGATGCCGCACAGTTCCGCAAGCTCGTTTTGGCTGATCAAAGGATTCTGCTTAATCCACGCCAAAATCTGCTGTTCGCGATCGGTTGCGGCCATCTCTTCCCCCTTGCCTCTAGGGAAGATCCATGAAATCGGTGTCTTTCAGGTAGTTCTTCCCTGTGGTGATATCGTACTGAATCAGCTGGTAGTCGGCAAGCAACTGCTGGGTTTCCGCGTCGAAGTCGCTTTCGGCCATGGGATTGCCGTCGGCGTCGAGATAGATGTTCTGACCTTCAGGGATACGGTCCCATCCCTGGATATTGTTGACGACAGGTGGCTCCATGGCGGAGATTTTCTCATGCATTTGCGTGAGGAACGCCAGATACGGTGACACCTTGGCGTTCATATGCTCGGCGGCCTGCGCCACGAAGAAGTTCGGCGACGAATAGTCGGCGTTGTCGATCTCGTTGCCTTGCGAGCTGGACGCCTTGTTGGACCAGATGAAATAATCCGTCAGATGCAAGGCAAGCGAATTGTTGTCGTCTTCAGAAGCGGACGAATAAATGCCCGGCAGATGATCGCCGTAGAACACCACGGTGGTCGGCTTGTCGATGGCGTCGAGCTTGTCAAGGAAGTCGGCGGTCGCCTCGTCGGTCAGAGCCGCACCCTTCTGATAGGTTTCGATGGACTCCTTCTCATCGTCCTCCAAAGGAGTGTCCGTAGTGGATTCGGCCTTGAAATCGTTGTTCTTATACCAATCGTGGTATGGCATGTGGTTCTGCATGGTGATGACCTGCAGGAACTGGTTGCCATCGGTTTTCTTGACTTCTTCGATGGTGCTCTCGTACGTCGCTTCGTCAGACACGTACGGCGAATCGTCGATCTTGTCTTGATGCGAGATGACGTCCGGACCGGTCAACGTGTAGAAATGCGAGAATCCGAACTTCTTATAGTTGGTCGCACGCGAGTACATAGACGATTCGTACGGGTGCAGTCCGATGGAATTCTTCGACGCCCCCCACAGCTGGTTGATGGTCGGCGTCCAATGCTCGCTCGGCACAAGCTGCTGATACGGGCTGGTGAGCGACGAATCGAAATTCGACATGCTCAAACCCGTCAATCCCATGTATTCGAGGTTTGCGGTACCACCGCCATATCCGGAAGAAAGCATCAAACCGGAGGTCGTATTCTCTTTGATGGAACGAATGTTGGGCATGGATCCTTGTTGACCTTAAGCCCCGGCACGCGAGACGGGTCGGAGAAGGATTCGGACAGCACATAGATCACCGTACTGTCGGTCATGTTCTCGGTACGAGATGCGTTGATCTTCTTCGCTTCTTTTTCGTATCGTGCCGCGACTTCCTTCATGGTTTCTTCGGAATAGTCGTCAGGCTTCACCATGACTTTCGGATTCAGCTGCCTGGTGAAGGCGACCATCGGTCCGTTGCGCTGCGCATCGTAGACGGAATCCCACATGGACGGCATGTCCCCCATTGCCGAAGAGAAGGTTTTCGCCCAAGATCCGACAGTGCTCACCTGCATGGAATACAGCGTGAAGAACGTTCCCGGCACGATGATCAGCAGTAGTCGCACGATGGCGTTCAGCGAGCGCGACTGCTTGTCGTCGCCACGGAAAAGCTTGCCGTGACGGCCGTCACGATGATTCAGGAATACGAAAAGCGCAATGAAAGCAACGAATATGACGACGGCGAGCAGAATGGTCCACTGTGCGCCTGCCGGCATGAAGCTCATAAGATTGCCCGCATCGGCTTTGAGGAAGTTCAGATCGCTGGGAAGAATCGCCTCATATCGGATGGATACTTTGAAATGTTCGATCACCGCGATAATGAATGTCACCGCCAGAAATATTGGCGTGGCGATCCAGAAGCGGTTGATGAGCATGAGCAGTATCACATACAGCACGCCCCACAAAATCAGGTTGAGCACCGCCACAAAGTTGAGGTTGGTGAACATTTTGGTGACGAAGCCCCAACCGGTCAGCCACATGTTGTTCGAAAGCTTGACGCGTGTAGCGGATTGACTGACGCCAATCTGTAGCGCTGCCACACCGATGGCGTCGAACACCACAAACAGTATGCCGTACAACCACCCTGGGAATTCCTTACGTTCCTTGGCGGGTGCGTTTGGATCAATCGTCGAGATCTTCAGTTCCTCAATCGTCTCTGTATTCACGGATTCGTTCGTCAAGTGTTTATCTCCACTCGTAACGTGTCAGTTCGCTTCGTTTCCCGCCTTACGGCGACACCAAGGCACTATTTTCGCGACCATATCTGACAAAAAGCTGTAATGATCGATTTCATCCACAGTTTCTTCTGATTTTCTTACGCATATGCCGATGAAATCGCAAAAGAACGATGAGGGGTATAGACAGTTCGGATGGCAGTATCTAGTTGTCGTCAAGGATTCCGCCGTCCGCATAACCGTTGTTGCTGAAATCGGCGAAATTGTTGAGATCGACGGAATTACCGTCGTGCCTCATTCCGGCAGTCGGGGCATAGTCCGAACACCTCAAGCGTATGCCGTTCGATGGTGAATCCGTATTTCTCGCTGATGCCACGCAGCCAAGTTTCGGATGGCGATTCGATTTCCACGGTTTTGCCGCAATTCGTGCAAACGAGATGATGGTGATGCCCGTCATCACCACACAGACGGAACAGCTGTTGGCCTTCCAAACGCACGGTATCAGCCTCGCCTGCCTCAGCCAAGGCATTCAATTGACGATATACAGTGGCAAGGCCGACCTTCACGCCTTCGTCTTCCAGCTTGCGATGCAAATCCTGTGCGGAAATGAATTCATCGTTTGCCTTCAACGCATCATGAATCAGTTCTTTTTGTTTGGTGTTGCGCTCCACGCGTCCGTCCGTCAATCTATGTCCGTTCTTGATGGCTTCGCGCGTCAGCCCTCCCCTCAGGGAAAGGCTGACGCGCGAAACATGCCGTCATCGGTTTTATTTCAAATCATCCCAGCAGCCGGTCCGTTCAAGATCCGCCACAGTTTGCCTAGTGTCGTCGGTCAGCACGGTGATATGCCCCATCTTGCGATCATGACGCACTTCAGCCTTGCAATAGTCGTGCATATTCCATTCGGGATGCTCGGCGATCAGCGCGCGGGTCGGTGCCACATGCTGCCCGAGCACATTGACCATAACAGCCGGCTTGAGCAGTTCGGGCTGTTCGAGCGGCCACCCGGCGATGCCTCGAATATGCGCGTCGAACTGGTCGAACGAGCACGCTTCGATGGTGTAATGACCGGAGTTATGCGGGCGCGGGGCAAGCTCGTTGACGATAACCCGCTCATCCTTGGTAACGAAGAGTTCGATAGCGAGGATGCCGGCCAGTTCGAAGCCTTGCACCAAACGCAAAGCGAGTTCGTGCGCTTCCTTCGCCACGTCTTCGCTGACTTCGGCCGGAGCGATGGTCATGTGCAGAATATTGTTACGATGCTCGTTGCGCACGATCGGGAAGGTCACATAATCCTTGCCGTTACCGGCAACGAGAATGCTCGCTTCGAATGCGAAATCGACGAATCCTTCGAGAATGCTCGGCGGGAATCCGCCACCGCGATCGGCACGGGCGCGTACCTTTTCGAGATCGGCATCGGATTTCAGCACGGTCTGGCCGTGGCCGTCGTACCCGCCGGAACGGGTTTTCAGCACGGCCGGGTAATGGATTTCACCGAGCGCCGCATCAAGCTCCTCAACGCTGTTGACGGCCTTCCATGGTGCGGTCGGCGTGCCATGATCGTTGATGAACTGCTTCTCGTTGACGCGATCCTGCGTGACACGCAGCAAATCGGTGCCTTGCGGGGCTGCAGACAAGGAACGCACTTCGTCGATGGCGTCGGCGTTCACGTTTTCGAACTCGTACGTGAGCACGTCGGACTTTTCAGCCAGTTCTCGGATCGCGGTGATGTCGTCGTATTCGGCAGTGACTTGGAAGTCGGCCACCTGTGCGGTCGGGCAATCCGGAGTCGGGTCGAGCACGCCGATGCGGAAGCCCATGTAGCGGGCGGACAACGCCATCATGCGGCCAAGCTGACCACCACCGATAATGCCGATGGTGGCCCCTGGCATCAGACGTTCAACACGGCCATTGGTTTCCTCAGACAAGCTGGGCATTGGATTCAGCCACCTTTTCCTTCAGAGAGTCACGATATTCCTGCAAAGCATTGGCCAAACGCTCATCGGTGGTGCTCAGAATGCTCACCGCGAGCAGGCCGGCGTTGGTTGCGCCGGAGTTGCCGACGGCGGTGGTGGCCACCGGAATGCCGCCCGGCATCTGCACGATGGACAGCAGCGAATCCCAGCCGGACAGCGCGTGGGAGCGCACCGGCACGCCGATGACCGGCAG